>JGI24004J15324_10000001_pt1 | contig 149500 bp, 197 predicted proteins | sample LinPmetageLP32_FD_15324 | JGI IMG/M metagenome (IMG submission 15324)
TACAAGATTGAAATAGAAGGCGATAGGTGTATGGTAGAACATACACTTACCAGCATGGCATGTCCTTTTGCTGATCAAATCTGTGCTGATATAGAAAGTGCAATGATAAACACACCAGGAGTACGTGCAATTGATAGACAGTTGGTATTTGAACCTATGTTTACAATGGAAATGGTTCCAGAAGAAACTAAACTAATAATGGGATGGTATTAATGACAGTATTTAATGATTTAATTACAAAAGGTCTTAATATAAGTCAAGTTCCTGCTTTAACTAAACAAGCAAGAAATTGGTATAGGTCAAAAGCACAACTAACAAATGTTACTGCAACTAAACTGTTAAGGCAAGCCAATAAGACTACTCAACCTGATATGGTTAGGCCGGGATCTATGATAATGTTTTTTTATGATCCTAAAACTAAAGATAAATTGCCTTACTACGATAAATTTCCTGTTATATTTCCTATTGAAAAAATGGATGACGGATTTCTAGGATTAAATTTTCATTATCTTCCATATAAAATGAGAGCATTGTTTATGGATGCATTATATGAAATTGCTACAGATACAAAATATGATGATAAGACTAGAATAAAAATATCATACGAAAGGTGCAAACAAATGGCATCTTTAAAATTTTATAAACCAACAATAAAAAGATACCTAAATAACCATATTAGATCACGTTTAATTGCCGTAGAAGCTACTGAATGGGATATAGCATTATTTCTCCCGGTTGAGAGATTTGCTAAAGCCAATAAAGGTAAAGTATGGCGAGATAGTCAAAGGATGTTAACAAGATAATGCCAGGTTTCAATATTGGAGAATTTAAATCAAAGATAGATCAGGCTGGCGGACTTGCTAAACCTAATTTATTTTATGTTGAATTTAGTGCTCCTAAATGGATGACTAAACAGAAATCATTATCACTGGGTGACAAATTAAATAATCTTGCTGGCACATTAGCAGGCGTTGGATCAATAGCACAAGGTATTGGAATGAAAGGTGTAGCAGGCCAAATTAGTTCAGCAACAGGTGTTCTTTCAACTGCTGCAGGTGCTGTAAATAGAATATCTAAATTAGCAGGTGGATTAGGTGAAAAACCTATGCAAATGGCTGATGTGCAACAAAATCTATACTTTTTTTGTAATTCAGCTATAATGCCAGGAATCTCATTAGCCCCGATTGATTTTAAACAACATGGATATGGTATGACAGATAGAAGACCTAACTCTGGCGTTGTAGATCAATTAACACTTACATTTACATTAGATAATGGTGGTATGATAATGAAGTTTTTTCATAATTCATTAAATCAGGTTTTTAATTACAATGTCAATGGTAATGATATGCATTCTGTACAAACATTAAATAGTAAAGAGGCTCAACCATTTGAATTTGGTTATCATGATGATTATATCCATGATGAATTGAGATTGACTCATCTTAAACCCGACGGAAGTCCTATTACACAATATACATTTCATGGTGCATATCCTGTGCAAATAGGAGATGTGTCTTTAAGTTGGGCTGCAAATGATGAAATCGCATTACTGCCAGTTGGCTTCATGTATCGTAATTGGACATCATCTCATATATCAGGATCATCACCAAGCACAGGGAAGTCATTATCACTTGGAGATAAGCTACAAAAAATAGGATCTATAGCACAAACAATATCAACATTTAAATCACCACGATCTGTAGGTGATGCTGTGAATTTGATGAATAATGCATCATTAGTTGCATCGAATTTAAATTTTTAATTATTAGGAGTATATATTATGGCCCTTCCAAAAATAGACCAACCTCTATTTAATTTGACCATACCATCAACAAAAGAACAAATAAGAGTAAGACCCTTTCTCGTCAAAGATGAAAAGATATTATTAATAGCACTTGAATCAAATGATCAAATACAAATATTAACCGCTATTCAACAAATAGTACAAAATTGTATACAAGGAGATGTTGATGTTACAAATTTACCAACATTTGATTTAGAATATCTTTTTGTGAGATTAAGAAATATCAGTGTAGGCAATGTAGTGAAATTATCATTTTTAGATGATAGTGTTAGTGATGGTGGTGAACAGATTAATTATGAATTAGATTTAGAAGATGTTAATGTTATATTTCCAGATGAGCCAAATAATATTATTGATATAGATGATACATATAAATTACAAATGAAATATCCTTCATTCACTACTATTTCTAAAATAGGATCTGCTGATATGAATACTGATAATAGTTTTAAATTTATTACTGAATGTATTGATAAATTATTTACTAATGAAGAGGTTTGGGTATTATCTGATAGTACAACTACAGAAAAGACAACTTTTCTTGAAGGATTATCTGTAGAAACATTTAAAAAAATAAATCAATTTTTTGAAGATGCACCTAAATTAAAACATACGATTAAATACCAAACCAGAAATGGAATTAAAGAAAGGACCCTGCAAGGCTTAACCGATTTTTTTATGTATGCATGAGCTATACGAATTTAAGCTCATATTATCAAATAGTATTTTCGATGGTTCAACATCATAAATACTCAATAACAGAAATTGAAAATATTATACCATTTGAAAGGGATCTTTATGTTGATATGTTGGTAGCACACCTCGAAGCAGAGAAGGATAAAAATAATGGCTAAAAAACCAAAGACATTACAACCAAATTCCTCGTATGATGAATTTGATATTGATGGTGATGGAATTGTTAGTGATGAAGAACTTGAAATGAGCAGTAAATTAATGAGACTAGAGAATGAAGATAAAAAAGCAGATGCACAAAGAAATATGGCATGGTTTGCTTTATTTGGAATGTTATTATATCCATTTGCAGTTGTCATTGCAACATGGGTAGGACTAGATACTGCGGGTAAAATATTAGGAGATATGGCACCCACATATTTTGTATCGGTTGCAGCAATAGTAGCAGCATTTTATGCTAAAGAAGCATTGGTTAAAAAATAATGGCACCTTTACCTAATATGAGACAAAAAGCAACCGCTGGTGTTGGCGCTTTTGGCAAAGTAATTACAGACTCAATAAAAGACACAGTTAAGACTACTGCTAAAGTTGGAGTTGCTGGAATAATAGGACCTGAGATATTAACTTTAAAATCAGTTATGTCAAGTGGACTTGGTGATTTAAAAGGTTCTCTATCCCAAAATTATGCTGACTTATTAGGTGCTACGAATGATAATAATGATAATTTAGATGCTATTAAAAAGACAGGTGAAAAGAATTTAAATACACTTAATAAATTAGGAACACTAACAGAGAGTGGCGTTTTATCTCAACTCAGAATAATAAGTGATAATACAAGTTATCTTGCAGAATTAAAAGAGGATCTAGCTATTAATCAAGCAAGAAAAGAATTAGATGTGCAAAGTGCTCCAATGTTTACGGCTGCTAATGATAATACACCATCATCAGATAAAGATAAAAAAGGAATGAGTCCTTTGATGCTGGCAGGTTTAATTATTGGTGGAATATCTGCATTTGCAACTAACTTCTTATCTGCATTGAAAGTTGGCACACTTAAATGGATTAAGGCTGTAGGCAAATTAACAGGTATAACGGCATTACTTACAAAATTAAGTACAGCATTAAAATTTGATAACATTAAAGCCAATTTAAAATTATTTTATAATAATATTGCTAATAATGTTTCCAGATTTAGAACAATGAGTGTTGAAGCTTTCAGAAATGCTGGTACTACAATATCAGAGAGGTTAGCTAAATTAAGAGCATCAATATTAAATATTTTTAAAGGTGAAGGTATGGTTGCAAGAATATTGACATCTATATCCAGAATACCTAAAATGATATCTAGTGTGTTGCAAAATCCTTTTGATGATATTATTATTGGATTGCGAAGTGCGTTTACCGGACTTAAAACCTATACAACAGATCTAGTAAAAGGGTTTAGTTTAAAATCTGTCACTGAGCCATTATCTAAGGTTTGGAATTTTATTAAAAAGAACCCTATAGTAACAGCTCTTGGAAAATTAGGTTCTCTATTAGGAAAAATATTTTATCCAATTGGTGTAGCATTATCTTTATATGATGGCATGAAAGAAGGAAAAAATGAGTTTGATAAGGCAGAGGGATATCAAAAATATTTTAAAGGGTTTCAAGGTGGTGTAAGAGGATTTTTAGGAAGTTTTATAGGCATGCCTTTAGATTTATTAAAGTCTGTAATCTCATGGGCATTAGGGGCATTAGGATTTAAAAAAGCAGAAGCGTTTTTAGACTCATTTAAAATAGAAAATATAATCCGCAAATTAGTTGATGGTGTTTTTGATGTATTGTATAATATAATTAACTCAGTTATTGATGGGATAGCTACTGTGGCGGAAAAGTTGGGTTTTGATAAAGCCGCTAATTCGTTGAAGCAATTAAAATTTAAAAGTAGTGATGATAAATTAAACGCAGAAGCTGCTATGAAATCAGGTGTTGAGGATTTAAGTGGTGTAGGCGGCAGCACATTAAATAGAGCTGGTGGTGAAATAATATTACAAAAAGATCGTCGCCAAGATTATATAGACGGCCGTAGAATGAAAGATTTGCTTAAAGATTATGAATTAAAAAATGATAAGGTTTATATGGATGATCTTTCTTCGACCGTTGATAAATTAGGCCAAGCAGCTAAATCTTTAAACACTATAGCACAGAACATACCTAGTAACTATTCCGCAGGAGGAACAAATATTACTAGTGTTGCGAGTGCTGGAAGTAATAATAACAATAAACAATCTAGTATTACGTTTGGTGGTAACGGTAAAAGTTCTTCCAAAGCCTGGGAAAATATTGTTTTATAAATTATAAAGGCGACCGAAGCCGCCTCTAGTTACAATTTTATTTACTATTAATTAGATTCTGCTAACCGTTGAAAAAATGATAACGATTCATCTTCATCTTGCGCAGGTGCAGCTTCTACTGTAGATAGAGGTGCTGCAGCAACAGGGGCAGCTTTTGCAGATGTCTCTAAATTATATGAAGCTGGTTCTTGATTAGGTGTTTCAACAGATTGCTGAACACCATCTAATGCAAGCACAGTATATAACTTTTGTTTTAATTCATCATATGATTTAAAGTTAGAAGGATCCGTAAATTCCTTAATACTAAACTGTGACTTCCATGTTTTTTCCATTTTATCATCATCATCTAATAATGGTCTAGGTGTATCAAATTCTGATTTATCATAATTACGATATCCTTCAACATTACGTATCTTTAATTTAAAATCTGCGCCTTCCCACAAATCAAATGGATTTCTTGGACTTTCATCTTCAAATTCTGGGTTCATCATATCATTTAATTTATCAAATATTTTTTTACCATATTTGTATAAAAACACTTGTCCTTCATTTTGAGGATTACTAGGATCTTTAACAACATAGATATTAGAATAGAAGGATAATCTTCTTTTATATTTCCTTACAAGATCTTTATTAGCTGCTATGCCCGAATTCCATAACATATTATTATATTCGGATACAGGATCTTTTTGTGCTAGAGTTGTTAATGATCTTTCGATATACCACTTTCCAGTAGGACCTTGAAATCCATGATCCCATACTCTCACAAAAGGAACATCTTCATTTTGTGGAGCAGGCAAGAAACGTATAACTGCATATCCATTTCCTCCCTTATCAACTTCGGGTTTCCAGAATCTTGTATCAGCACTACTATTTTGAGCTGATGAAATATTTAATTTATTAAGTTCGGAAGTTATTTTGTCAATTGAATTTTGACGTGAATTTTTCATATCTGAAAAAGAGCTAGACATATTATATCTCCTTATTGTATAGCGGTTTATAGCGGTGTATTAATTTGTATTAAAATGATCTAATACAAATTGTTTATATTTGTTTAATTGTATAGATAGAAATGGTTTATAATTTTCCATCTTATTATTTATATTACTCCATATAATGTCAGAAGTCAACTTATTATTCCACACCTTAGAATAATTAATTAACATATCTAATATTATAATAGTTTCGATGCATATCTCATCTCTCATAAAGAGGAGCATTAAATGGGGATGACCATATTCTGGCATTTTAAAATTATCATCAAAGTTATCTTTTAATTTGCATAGATCTTGTTTAAATGTATATGATAATGATTCTTGTCTTTTTTTCCAATCATTATATACTTTATCTGATGCATTGTCTTTCACACTCCCGACCCAAAAATCTGGACCTTCACATAACATATTGGCTAATAAGTAATTAACCACTTCTTTCTTTTTTGATAATTTATAAAATAGATACTTATCTCTTCTAGTATCAAACTTATCTTTTGATACATTTATTTTACCATTATATTTAAAATAATCATAGCTACCACTAAAGTGTCTCTTTAGAGCTAAGTAACTTTGATATGCTTCAAACGGTTCCAATTTTACGAAATTCCTCATATAGGTAATTGGGCTCCATGCTTCAATAAATTTGCATCATGACATTCTACTTCTAATTTAGCTTTAATTACAGATGACTGTCTTGTCAATTGTGCTATTGTTTCTACTTCCATTTTATTTTGTTCTGAATATATGAGTAAAGCTTCCATGTACTCACATTTTTTCTCTGATACAATTCGCTCAATATCTGCTGCAAATTTGTGTTTATTTTTTATTTCTATCATATTTAATAATGGTGCCGTCACCAAGATTTGAACTCGGGACCTGATGATTACAAATCAACTGCTCTACCAACTGAGCTATGACGGCAATTCCTTTCCTATTATATAATTTATTATACTATATTTTATTGATAATATCAACAATAAAATTATATTTATTGTTCAATACCTAGCCATGCATAACATCCAGGAGCATAATCTTCTGCTATATCTTTAAATCTTATTTGGAATAATTTACTTGACTCTATCCAATAATCTAAGGGATAATCAAAAAACTCTTCCATATCATCTGAGGTATATGCCCAAGGAAAAAATTTAGTTGTTGCTATGTGTTTTGAAAATATAAACATAGGGCAGTATAAAAACTTGCCCATCCACATTGTAGAACCATGATAACCTATTGCTAGTTTACATCTTGCATATAAATCATGTACTTCTCTTATTGGGCTTCTATAACTAACCTCCACAATAGTCTCATTTGGATTTTTTTCTTTAATTGTTTTAATAAACTCAGGCCACTTATTATTGAGTTCATCCTTCCATTGTTTATTTTTAGCATATACACTCATCGGTATTTCATTATCTAACGTTGTATTAATTACTATTATATTTCTCTCATATCTATTATGGTATTCACTAAGCCAAAAATTATGTGCAGAACTGCCATTAAAATAATTAATATGGTCTACATCATAATTATCATCAAAAGAATGATAACATTCTACATTAGCTTCAATAGATGCATTATGTATATAATTAGCCAAACTAAAGATTGACCACGGAGTCTTATTATTATATTTCCAATTTGCTTTATTTTTATAATGGAACCATAATGTGACAAATTTTTTCTTTCTAAATGATTGCATATAGGCATAGCTGATCGGAGATACAAAATCACCATATCCAATTTTTGCTTTCCATTCTATATTCACAATATTTTTTCCCAAGAAAAAGTTATTATAGGTTTAGGCCCCTTCAATCTATTTCTTCTGGCTACTGCATTTCTCATTGTATCCCAATCTGTCTTTGATCCTGGTTGGTACAATACCATTTTTTCATTATCATAAATTGTTATATCAACATCTGAGAATATTATTTTTCTTCCTTTTCTTAGAGGAGTAGCTTCCCATATAGTAGGAGATAATATTGCACCGGATTCCTTTAATGATTCATAAAACAAATCATCTCCCGTATGCATGTTAGTTAATTCTTCATCATACCCAGTAGCTGACCAAAATGTATCTTTGTGTATTAAAAATACATTTATAGCTTCTTTATTTTTATTTGAGATACTAAACGTATATACTTTTTGATTATCTGTAGTGCCTGATTTTATAAAGTTATTAATTTCCTTAATAGTATCTATATCTATTTCCCAATCAATATCTATTAACAAATTCCAATCAGTATCTGTTTTATCCATGCCTAGATTTCTACAACCATGTGAATTAAATCCGATATCATATATTACTCTATATAAATCAATATTGATATTAAAATTTTTAATAATAGGTTCAGCCGGTGTCCTGGATGCATCATCAACAATTATTATCCTGTTGTAATAATTACTACATTGTTTATATTTTTCTAGTTGTTTTTTTAGAAAATCTTTTTCATTATAATAGGTATGAATTATATTAAACATACACCTTCCTATTATCAAATGCTCTGTCCCAACCAAAGAATCTTGCTTTCCAATCACTTTGATCATCAGATGCAAGATGTTTCCATTCTTCCTTTTTATTAAAAACCTCTATAGCTTTATTATCCCAATCAGTGCTGAGAATTAAATCTTCGGCTTTTCTTTTGATATCACATATTTCTTGAAAATTATTTCTATCTACTTCAATATGGAATAATTCAAAACATACATGTTCACTTACATAATCAATACTAATATCAATTCCATATTTTGATTTAATTGATAGTAATTTATTTAGTAGAGGTCTCTCTCCCTTTAACCGTAATAATTGTAGTCTTGCATCACCTCCATACACCCAACGGGTATTAATGATGCAGTGATCTAGAACCGGCCCTTGTACGGCGTTCTCTGCGTCTTTAAACCATGATTTATGGTGTGCTGTGTGGTATAAATGCTTTTCGGATATATCTATACCTTGATTATGATACCAATATTGTTCGAGGGGTGTTAATTCATATCCATCTTTATCAAAAAATCGTAATGATTTAGATAATGCATCATCATCACTTATAGAGTATAGTATCTCTGGTGATGGTTCATGCCAATTATTTGTCAGTTCCAGTTTCATTATTTACTCCATAATAAAAATTGCGTTCAGCGTAATAGTCTTCCCATGTATATTTATCTGTTGGTAATTGTATGGTTTTTTTCTTGCGCGCCGGTAGTTCTTTATTAATCACTCTATTAATTTTTTTCTTTGGTGTATTTAATCTTCTTATATTCATTTAAAGCTATTCTCTTATTTGTTGTTTTTATTATTAATTTATAATTGTGATATACAAGATATTCAGTTTTACTTTTTCTTGTGGTAATAATAATGGTAGCCATGATATGGCCTATTTCTTTTTTTTAACTATACTTCTTAAGCTTTTCATGACGTCATCAATGTTTGGTTTTTTTGAGTTGGGATTATACACACATCGGTATTGTTTAGGACATCCAATAATTGTATCTGTAAATTCCATTTCATATGTTTTTTGTGCGCCTCTATATACACATGCCAAGCCACCATTGAATGTTTTTTGAAACATCAATCTACATGTTGTATATTTTTTTAAAGTTTTATCACCTCTATGTATTTGCTGTTGTCTAGTATATTCTTTTTTCTTACCATATGTCTTAGCTTTTGCTAAACTCTCTATAGGTATAATAACACATAAAAATATAAAAATCAACAAATATTTTATTATCATATTTTCCCCATGATATCTAAAATAATATAACCACCAATAACTATGAATCCAGCACCGCCTAACATCAGAATAGCTATGCCAATTGCATTTAGTATTTCTTTCTTTCTTTGTGCTTGATCATAAATCATACGTTGTCTATCTTTTCTGATTTTACCTTGCAGAGCTAATAATTCATTCCAAGCAGCAGGACCATGTGTTAAATTAATAAAGGTTTTTAATTCTTGTTCCATTGCTTCTGCTTTTTTCTTTGCCGCAAATATATCCATAGCTTCTTGTTCAATACTTGATCCATCAAACATCTTTTTAAATAATGGTGGTTTCTTATTCATTTTTTCAGCATGATCAAGATCTGCTATAGCGCCCATCCAACGTCCTACATCTGAATACATACTTTCCATATCTTTACCGAAAGTTATTCCTTTTTTTATAACATTGAAAGCTGATGTTGCTATAGCTATTGCGCTTATTGGATCCATTATTTGTGTACCTTTGTTTTAGATGTGTCAACTGTCTTAGGCAGACAATATGCAGTGATTCGATCTGTTTCACTATCACGCCTTGGTACATTAGGTTGAGCATTAATACGCTCTGCAAAGTATAGGCAATTGTTTATATTCTCAAAATATAAGTCTCGGTTCACTACAGTATTACCCAACATAACAGTTAGAAGAAATACAGTAGTCATTGTTCTTTCCTATTTATAAATATATAATATGTAATAACTATTTATTAGGAATATAATGAAATTATTAAATTTATTAAAAAAAAGATTTAATGCAACTCACTGGTCTGATAAACAAATAGAAAAAAATAAACTTGATTATATTTTAGATTGTATATATCATACTCCATCTAAACAATGTAGATATGCATATGAGGTCTTTGTATTAAATAATAGTACAAATGCGCAATCTATTAAGGAATGGTTATTTTGGGAAAATACTGTATGTGTTGGAGGATCAAGATTTAATGCTTATGTTGATCCAGATAAAGTAAACCCCCAAAATAATAGATACAACGGTCAAGTGAGAGCACCAACTGTATTAATTTGGGTGGGCAAGAATAAAAGCAATGATACAAAAAATGATTGTGTTGTAAGTGCAACGGTTGCTATGATGGCAGCACAAGAACAAAATATAGATACAGGATTTTGTGGGTGCTTTGGTATGAATGATGTTCCAACTAAACTTGATAGAAAGAATCATTACGCTCATATGATATTAGGATTAGGTTATATAGATTATATGACGGAGACATCTAACACAGTCATAGCAGAAGAATATAACAGAAAAGTGTATAAGAATGATGTACATTATGGAAATGATACTAATAATATTGCATCAGGATTAACTCATAGATATAGGAGTATAAAGCCCTTTAAAAATACAATAATAAAATCAATATAAATAATTATTATTATAGGAGTATATACCATGGATAATGTGATTGTTAACTCACAAAAAAATAAAACCTCAGGATCAATTAATTTTAATAACCAAGATGTTGATTTATCAACAATTGCTGATGAACTTGCGTTACTTAATATAGGCGATTGGGAACCTTTAAAATTTAAAATTAATTGTAATCAATTTAAAAAAGAAATAAAACAATTAGATAATGAATGGGTTGATTATCTGCCTAGAACAGATAGACCAAATAACAGATTGGGTATGGCAATAACTAATCTGCCAGGAATGACACACCAAGATAATCCTAGCCTTGCACAAGCTTGCATATCAGCAGGTAGAAGAGTGAAAGAAGAAGAATTTAATAATCATACAATGATATTTGATAAATTGCCTTCATTGCATAATGTATTAGATACTTTTGAACCACTTGGTAGAACATTTTTAGTAAGATGTGGTATAGGCGGCCATTTTTATCCACATAGAGATCATCACAATATGCCTAGAGAAGCATTTAGATTAATAGCTTTTTTAGAAGATTGTTCACCACATCAATATGATTGGATACATGATAATAAAATAATGCCTATAGAAGAAGGGAGGGTGTATTATGTTAATACTAGAAAGATACATAGAACAATGAGTTGGGCTAAAAGAAGTACACATTTAATAATTAACTCACCATTCAATTCAATAAATGTACAAAAGGTATTGGCTAATTTGCGTTAGGGAGAATATTGTCAACATATTGTTTGTGTTGTGATAATGTTAATATGCTTTGTATGCAGTTAGGATTGTTACTGCGACCACAACAAGTATTTTTCATATTATCTAAAATTGTTGTATTAATATTATAATTTTTATTTAAATAATTAGATAGTATATTTAATGTACTACGTTTATTTAAATTTTGCATAGAAATAAAGGGATACATACCTAACTTATGTGCTTCCATTATTTGCTTAGGTATAATAAAATTGCCAGCTGGGTTTAACTTATGTTTACCTATATGTGTTGATCTATATTTTTTAAAAAGATAATATCTATCAGTTATTCTTACACAATTATGCCATGCATCATTAATACACATTCCACCAAATGCTACTACATCATCATCTTTATATAATACATCAAATCTAATATAGTCTTGGGTTCTAGATGCATCTTTATAATTATTGGCATTAATATGATTTAAATTTTTAAGTTCATCATAAGCCACGGCAAATAATTTATCTATTAAATATTTGTCTTTAATTTTATTCTTAATATTGAAATTCATTTTTCTTTACATGTTCAAAAAAAGGTGCTATTTTAAAATCTTGAGTAATGCGCCCGCGCCTTGTACTATTTAATAAAGGAGAATACTCACCATTATTATCCCAATTAGTTAATTTAATCCATATTCCACTTTTATAGACTAGCTTGGGTTTGGGGTTTACAGGAAATAAAATACTTTGTTTTTCTATTCTTATAAAAGTTTTATCAATATGTTCTTGTGTAATATTGAATTGATTGGCAACTAAATTAGTTAAAGTATTCATATCATGATTGGGTGCGTTAATATATCTCCCAATCTGCCCTACATTCTTAAATCTTATAACACAATTTTCGATACCATTATTCTTTAATAAATTAATCATACGTGTGGGTGCATCATCATTAAGACCCTTAACCATTATACAACCAATATCTATAACCATATTCATTTTCTTAATATTTTGTAATGCTAATATTTTTTTATCTGCACATCTTAATTCATCTATTTCTTCATACCAATCATTATTATCTACACCATTCATGCTAATATAGACATGTCGCAATCCTGCTTCTTTTAATGATTCAATATAAGACAATTTAGATAGTCTTAAACCATTAGTGAGCAAGCATACTTTATGACCAGCTTTTTTTACTCTAGTAATTATAGATGGCAAATCCTTTCTCATAGTAGGTTCTGCGCCTATAATTCTTATCATAATTCTTTTAGGAAATTTGCTTATACAATATATAAGTTTATCTATATCCATATCAGGAATATTTCTATTAGGAATATAACAATTCTTACATTTCATATTGCATCTATGAGTTACATCAGCTACTACTTCTGCAAATGTATTATCCTGAGGATTTTGTTCATAGTAATTTAGCGTTGACATCTATTCTCTTCTTAGCATCTTTAAAAGACATTTGCTTTATTCTTAATTTAAACAATACTCTATCTTCATTAATTTGTTTAGGTACTGCGTGTAAATGATTTGTATTGATTAATGCAACATCATAATAATAATGACCAATGTTCTTAAACGAAATGGGTGTTTGTGAACCAACAACTAAAAAATTAATAGCACACATTACATCGCCATCAACATGATAGGGAACATCAGTACCTTCTTTTTGATTAAAAAATCTTGGACTTAAATCATCTACCATTAATATTCTTTTAAAAATTTTATGTAATCTGTCTGATTCATTATTTGGATCCACATCTATCTTTGAAGATATCTTCCAATCCCTTTGATTAGAGAACCAGTCTTTATCTTCAACATTGTAACTGATACTGTCTTTTTCAATAAACCCTAATCTTTTATATCTCTCAAGATTCTTTTCATTTATAGCATTATATCTAATAGCTTTTGATTCTTCTAATAATTTATTTTTATTATAATTAATTTTAAATGAATATATTACACTATCTTTTAAATCATTTAATCTATCATCTACTATACTACTCATTATTATTCTTCCATCCCATAACCTAACATTTCAGCAACACCAAAAACTTCCATTATCATAAACGACATCAATAAAAGTATAATACTCCATACAATAAGTTTACCACTAAAATTTGTAGCTGCTAATTTAATTGCGATTAACTCATTGCCAAAAAATCTCATAGCTAGTTCAAATTCATTATGATCGCTATTGCCTTCTTTACTTTGTATTGCTTTGGTATGCTGCTTGGCAAATTTAATAGGTGGTTCATTATTTTTCTTTTCTTCCATTATAATCTCCTAAAAAAAATGTAGGGGTAACAATTCCCCTACACGGATGTATTAAGCCATCACACTTTTTAGCAGGACTATTTTAGTTCCCTCGTGCGTCCAGCCCGCCCTGCTGTGTAGGTAATTTTACGTTCTTATATCGAGTCTACCTTATTCTTAGTGGTAGCCCACCTACGTCGCCGCACCTCGTAAAGTGCACACGTGAATCCTGGTTTTTTGTAAGTAGTGTTGCAACACATACATACCTCAGGAAAGCTTTGGAGGATTCTGTTTCCAAGCTCCTCCGGGCTCATAAGAATTATGCTACAAGAGCTATATCTTTAGGACTAACATTGTCATTTACTTTTATTTACTTTCTTCGCATTAACCCAGCTTAGATCGGGATAACTTAACACTTTTACTAATCACCAGTCGATTCTGTTTCAGCCCCATCAGAATTATTTACAAAGGTCTTCGTACTTTGTTGTATGCACCCTATGTTGAGAAAGGTCTCTTCCAAGATATCCTACAGGTTTATTTTTCAATTCTTGTTTCTTCAACCATAATTTTATTTTTTCTTTAATCTTTTTAAACATATCATCCTCTTAAATAATTATGGTGGAGCTGCTCGGCACTGCCCCGAGGTCTTGTATGATATTCAAATTGCCTCATTGTTATACTTTTATTTATCTTCTTTTAAACTTGTTTCTTTTATCAAATTTTTTATCATCTCTTCTACTGAATGTGTTATCAGTAACAGGCATCTTAGGTGAGCGATATCCATTAGGTAACTTAAAATTATTCTCTCTAGCCCAATGGATTGTTTGCTCTACTGTATGTTTTCTCAATTTATTATTCTCCAAATAAAATTAAATAGGGGGGGAGAGTGGTTAGCTCTCCCATGCGCAACTTTTAAACAGATACTAGAGATTTAGATTTCTCTGCATACTTTAAAGCAGATTCTAATGCAAGATTCTTTTTATCTTTATTAACACCAAACCATGCGGATTGTAAACGAGTATCTTGATTACGACCTAATTCATGATCAGTTAAAAAGGTAACAGCATTAAAAGCCTGCCACCAAGAACCTTCAGCATATTCAGCACCTGGTTGTGTATGTAATATTTCTTTAGCTCTAATAGCATTTCTTGATGCATCTTCTTTATTTTTACCATAATTAGGAAACACTAATTTAAAGTATGCATCTAGTTCTATATCTTCAGCTTTCTTAATTCCTAAAAAGCTTGCCATATCTTTATACTTATCCATCTTATCTTTAGCAATACCTAAAGCTTCTTCCATCTCTCTCACATTAAATGTCTTTCTATGTGTTTGTGTGGAAGCTATATTGGATACAGTTCCTAAACTTAAAGATAAAGTATTATTACATACTACTCTTATAGGTGTAGCTCTCATATGAATACCTGCACCAAATTTATGTGGGTTTACTAATAATAAAAAGTTATCAACCTGGTCTCCTTTAAACAATTCAAAAGAGTCTTTCATTTTAGCTAAACCCCAAACGATTTGNCCATCTTTTAATGATCCTGCAGTATGCATCTCCAGATCTTTCTTTTCAACAAATCTATCAAATATCTCAAATGCTTCAGCATTCTGGCAAGGATTCCAAGATTTAGATACGGTGGTAAGGAACTTATTATCTGTATCCCTTACAAGACCAAATTTGCCTGTCTCTACTTTTTTACCATCTACTTCAAAGAAGGTAGGAAGCTTAGACACTGTCCAATCTATTTGTGCTGCTTTTAACATCTCTGCAGTAGTAAGATTATTATCTACTTTAGTACCTAATCCGTGCCACGGAACTTCACCGGCATATGCCATTGTTTCTACTTCATGACTCATAATATATTCTCCACTTTAATTTTCATTTTATAATTTATTATATCACAAAAATAAACTAATGTCAACCTTTTTTTTGATAAAAGTTTATTTAAATTCATCAGGTCCTAATAAACCTTCTTCAACACTTTTAATATGTTTACACTTACGATATGCTGCACAGTTACAATCAAATCCATAATTAGTCATTGTAACACTATACTTATCACCCTTAGAACCAATCACCGGCCATACTACATCTACCAGGTGATGATTCTTAGTATTAATATATTCAGATCTATGTGACATTACTTATTAATCCTAATAAGGGTTATAATCAATATCTAAACCATATTCAAAATGACCATTGTCCATATCAAATATGCATTTATGTACTAAATTACAAAATACTTCCTTCATAGGGATTCCTTCTTTATCACCTATCTCTTCACATAATTCAATACGTTTAATTTTAGCATAACCAAACTTGCCATAAACTTCTTGACCGACTTTTAACTTTGCACCAGACATATTATAATACTCCCTTATTAACATCATTCCATACTTCAGTAACAGCTTCCTGCACATCACTTGCATCCATCCATGGATACTCGAGTTGTCTTATAATCTCAACCTTTGTTATAGCTTGTTGAAGAACTTCAGATTCTTTAATAAGCTTTTCTGCTATATCAAAGAATTTTTCTTCTAGATCTAATACCCATTTACTTGTCTTACTCATAAAATATCTCCTTATTTCTTTATTTTATAATTAATTATATCACAAAAATAAACTAATGTCAACAGTTTTTTTCAGAAAAATACATTTTTATTTAATTAATTTTCTCATATCAGCCATCTTATTATAATCAATAAGCCATTGCTTAGGAGTTTTAATTGGAATATTCTTAATAATCATTTTAAGACCTGCTTTTTTAATTTCACTCTTTAAAAGTTTAGCAGCATCAACACCCATAAATCTGGATACTAGTCTTAATAATACTTTACGGTAGGAGACATCATGATGCATGTAGCCAGCCGAATGAGCTAACTCGTGTAATAAGACATATTGATCAAATCCACATGTCTGATCTAATTGTATCTTATATCCCCATGATGTGCCAGCGGTTGCTGGATCTTTAACTAATTTTTTAGCTACAACAATTACATTTTTATAACCACGAGACTGTGTGAGCTCAACCCATAATTTGGATTTACATACTCTCTTTGCATATTTTTGAGCTTCATTTATAGAATTAAATTTAATAGTACAAGGCCATTTTTTTTCAAATCTTCTTTCAGCATCATAAAATTTTGATTTAGTGGAATCTTTATATGCAACTCTACCTTGATTCTTTAATCTATTTTTTTTCTTATAATATGTTGCATACTTAATAGCCAAATCATCATCCATAATTATCCTTGCCGACTTAAATGGATCATCATATACTTTTAATTTCATATTTTTACCCTTTAATTTTTTATCTATATTATTATTATAGTGTAAGTTTAAATTAAAGTCAACAGTTTTGTGATAAAAATTATTAATTAGTTTTGTTGAAAAAAGATTCGACGTTGTCTTTAGCAAGCTGTAAGGATTTGTGGAGTGTGTCTTTAACTTTATCAGTAGTCCAATCGACATTCCAACTCTTACCTTTTTTAGTAATGATGGCAATACATATTCTCATATTACCACGATCTATAAATGCTTCGTGTGTTATAGATTTAGAATTTTTATTTTGTTTCCAAATAAATTTATACATCTATTTATTAATCCTTTACTTTATCATACGATTATCTTGATGTTTTGCTCTTATTGCCTTAGGCCATGATACTTTTTTCTTAGGCCTATCATTAGTGGGAACTGAACCAAACATATTACTATCAACCATTTTAGGTTTTAACTTAGATTTTAAATTATTTAATTCATTATTATCTACTGATTTATTATAATGTTTTTTAATCTCTTCAGCTTTTTCTTTAAGAGCATCAAGAGATATTTCTTTAGAGAGTTTTTTTCTCTCTTGAATATTAAAATCTAATTTATCTCTAATATTTTTTATTCTTTTTTCGAAATCATCATCCATAATATTTATCTCCCTAATTAATATTTAAAATTTGTTCTGTGTAAACAATAAAAATCCCATACCCAGAATATAATAATAGACATAATAATATCACCTGCTGCTGCACATTGTGTAATACTCCAACTAGTTAGTATTATTGCAATCCAATCAATGATAGTAAATTTATTCATCTATTTTATGAACCACTAATGGCGAACTTGAATATGAATCCATATAATCATTGCCCATAAATCTTCTAACATTAACTCTCTTATACAATGTTCCTTCTTTCATAACATACGTAACTAATTCTTGCTGAACTAATTCACCATCAGGCTGATCAAATACATTATCTAAATTATATAATGATTTTTCTTCTTCATTCATAACACTATTCTCTATCATTTTACACTTCCTATCATTATTAATATTGCAACATAAAAAAAGGCAAAGATTAAAACCGGTGTTGCATTAGATAAATGTTTATTATCTTTCGGTTCATAATCTTCTTTTAAATAATAATAACCCATATAATCCCTATCCCAAGCATCTCTTCTTGTATCTTTTTTAGTTTGATCTATTTTAATAGATAGTGGATCTACCTTGTAATCAATTCTTGTTCTACTCATTAGAATATCTCTTCTTTTTAAATCTAAGGGTGTAAGTATGGCCTTCATATCTAAATGTAATTTTTGAAGAGTCATAAACATGTTCTGTGTGTTCTCTATATCTGGTTTCATTTCCACATATTGTTTTTGTATCATTTGATGCATCGGAATTAGAATGACCTAACATACCTCCTATAATAGCGCCCAACGCACCATTATTTTTAGCATCTCCAACATTGTTACCTATTATACCACCAATGATAGCACCCTTTAAAGTATCACCAGTCTTATCGCCACCTGTAGTTATATCTTTACATATTTGCAACTGGTATGGCATTCTTTTTATTACCATTTTATAATCATCTACTATAGTAGCATCTTGAGCTAATGCATTACTTGTTATGGCTATACCTACTAACAATATATAATAATTTTTAAAAAACATTTAAAACTCCTCAGCTATGCCTAATAGTTCGGCTACAATAAATAGGCAGGCTGCTAATTGTATTTGCGAAGCAAAAAGCGCTACGCCTCCTCCTATTCTAATTACACTCTTAACCATAGATATATAAAAGTGTTTCTTACTAGGATCTTTTCCAACGGTATTATTCAACATTTTCCTTATACCTAACATCCTTGTTCTCCATCAGGCATACTATTTGCTTTCTCTGTTTTATTATTAAAAGAGAAAAGTGGAAGGATGTTATTAACAGATGTATGATCGCCTGTTCTGTGAACATAATCATCTAACTCTGTCTCAATCCATTTCTCTTCTTTATTATCAAATATTTTTTCCATAGCAAACATTCTATCTTCATAGTATGTTACTGTCCATACCTTATCTTCAGAAGATAACTCTGCTTCCGCCATTCGATTACCATGGTGGTACATATGGTTAGCATTTGGATTAAACGACCATATCTCGCCATCATCACCATGAAAGGTAAAGTCATCTTTATTTTTTACTACTACCTTATCTTCTTTAGGTTCAGGGAAGCCAGATTGAATAACTTTATTATATTCATCCATACATACTACTTCATCTATATAAGTAAAGCCAGCTGCCCATAACGAGGATCTAATAGTTCTCATTACTTCATTTAAATGATCGGTTTCTATTTCATGTGAATTAATAAGACCGTCATCATCTATAGTTATCTTAATCTTCATTTTTATCTCCTCATGCTAGCTAGCTCTTTAGCTGCGTTACTATCTTTTCTAATTGGAATAAGATTACTTTTATGCAATGTACCAATACCTATTATCTCATCACCCGTATAAGTATTTTCTTTACGAGCTGAGCAAACACCTATTATATTATTAGAACAAGAATAAGATCCTTGATGTATAGTATAATCTGGAACTTTATATATACCTAACCTTTTACCTTTCGCGGAATGAGGTAATTTAGCTTTAAGCTGATCGGGCGCGAGCCCACGCTTCCGAAGCCAGGTATCATGTTCATGCCTTGATTGTAATTCACGTGAACTTATTTTCTTTTTTCTTTTCATAATATCTCCTATATAACAATAGCTAGTAATAAGACTATAGCTAATACACTATAGAACAATACTACAAATACACCAAGCTTTAGTATGAGACTTATTAACCCAAACATACCCATACCGTAGCTAAGAACATAAAGAACACAACATAATTTAAAAATTCCGTAATCAACATTTTTATTCCTTCTCTATTATATACTTTATTATATTACAAAAATAAATTAAAAGCAACCGTTAATACTCTTTAGATTCTATAGATAGAATCTGATGAGGAAAATATCCAAAGTCACTATAATTCTTTAATGCATCATTAATAGAGTCTTGCTCACTCTTATCACTAAGACCATAGACTATAGCTTTATCTCCGCTAGGTGCGTCACCTGCGTCTTTAAAGATTTGTAAAGGATCATATTTTATTTTAGTTTCATAAGTCATTTAAATTTCCACTTCTATTATTTCATTACTACAATAATTAGTATACTATATTTTTTTAATTAAGTCAACAGAAAAAGGTTATAATCGAAATTTTTTTTTAATTTTTTTTTTATATCGAATATTTGGAAAACCTTTTGCTCTTTTCATAGGTCGCTCATTAAGGGCAATTCGCTTTACCCACCCCCCGGCTAGCTATGTGCCACCCTGAATAATCGCCTAGTGCTTTATATCCATACCTCCCATATCATCAGGCCACCTTACATTATAGCCGCCAGGGCCTACATCAGGACATACAGCCAGGAACATACCCCACTCACCCTTACTAACATAAGCCCATACATCATTAAGTCCCATATACTCAAAACCATAAAGAATTCTATCTACGATACTCTTTACTTTTATACTAGTGGGATTGAGGTAAGGGTAGGTAATGTGTATCACATCCCCTTGTATAGACTGAGGCGCGCCGGCGGTTATCTTTACTCTTAAAGAAGAATCAACCTCTCTTATCATTCTATTAATAAGATCCTTCTGAGTATCATTAAAATGTTTCATTTAAACCCTCTCAATTGTATTCGGTGAAGAATAATACGTGTAACTAGGACCTAAGTCTAATCTATAAAGTTTTACTCGCTTAGCAGTAAAACCAATTATCTTAGCAGCTTTCATATGATCCGGGTTGCCAATGATGTTAACTACATCATTAACTTTAAGATTAAACTTTTCAGTTACATTTTTCATTTAAGCACCAAAGCTTTGTTCGAATACTGGACGAGTCTCTAAAGGAGCAACACCCATCAATTCGTGAGTATTAAGCTCTTCTATTATACCTACCTGGACATCCTTAGTAACTAGGATAATAGTACTATCACTATTGATAAATCTTTCAATAGCTAAACCACTATTCCAAGCGTCATGAGTCTCAGACATAAGAAACGAAGCAAACTCATTAACCTTATTAGTATCCGTAGTAGAGATCTCAACCTCTAACTCTTCTAACTTATTAACTTTACTTGAAACGATGATGTCTTTAAAATTTGCGAAGTCCATTTTATTTCCTTTTCTCTATTATATAATTTATTATACCATAGAAAAAAACATAAGTCAACAGTTTTTTTCACAAAAACTCACTTTTTTTTAACTTTCTTTTAACCGCTTTCTCTCTCTCATATCTCTCAGGGTCTCTACTCTCTACCTCACTACAAACCCCCGCATATATGCGCAGTATATCGCTTCTATCATAGCCGCATAGAGAGCTCCCGTATATCCCCTCGAGAGAATGGATTAATGCGGCTTAACGAGCTCATTATTATTTTTATTTCTATTTAAAATGAATTAAAAAAGGAAAACACTGTGATATACTGTGGTTCACTGTGTATTTTAGGGCGCTTTCCAGCGTAAGACTACGTCTATTTAATATATACCGCGCGGCCAGATATGCTATTTATAGACAGACTTAATCATGTTAGATTTATCTCTAGATTCTACCATATTAGAGACTAATTTATCTATTTCTTCTATATGTTGTGGGTGTTCTCCTATGGCTACAGGATTGTTTAAATAGATCTCTAATGTAGCTTTATTAGTTAAATAATCACCTTCATACTTAGCCAACATAGCTTGTAGTATTTCTTCTTTCATATTGTATCTCCCTCAATATAATGTTTTTATATGTGTTTTAAATTTATTAACGTCTTCTATATTATTAAATAATACTGTGTGTTCATACGAATCAGTATAGTAATCTTTAATATATTCTTTGTGTTTTATATTCTCTTTAAGCCAGTTATTAATTCTTAGTGTATAGTCGCTATGAAATGTAATCTTAATAGCTTTAGATTTCCAAGCTAATTTATATTCAAATATCTCTTGTGGTGTCAATGTGTTTATCCTTTAAATTTAGATTCATACGCACAATATGAGTGTTTTTGTATTTCTGAAAAAGATGTTTTCAATGGTGTAAGTGAATCATCCAAAGTAATATTTTTTCTTAAGGGTACCGCCTTTAAAGCTGCTCTATGTCTATCGGACTTTACAAATATTAATGTGAAATCTTCATGCTTAGCTATATTAACAGCTTCTTCCATATCGTCCTCATTGTATCCAAATATGATATATTGCCATACTATATCATGCCCTAAAGCTCTACCTTGTTGCATACGTGCCCAAGTGTCTTTAAAATTAGATCCTACTCTATATATCTCAGACTTCTCGTCTATGCCATCAACTCCAAAAACCCAGCTATTTTTACCTCTATTATAACTATAAGCTTCATTCCAAAAACTATCTGTCTTACCACTACCAACAGTAGATATACGCACATACTTTCCTATTGCGAGTTTTAATAGATTTAAAAAATTAGGATGATATATAGGATCAGAAATCTGCCCACAGAAATTAATTTGATCATAATAGTCTAATATTTTATGCATCTCCTTTTCTTGTAAATCTCTACCTCTTTTTATCATAGGTTGTGTATGAAGTCTTTGTCTTTGACACATCGGGCATCTAAATACGCACCTAGAAGAAGCATCTATATTTAGACTTTTGTATTTTTGATAATGGGCATATTTTTCTGAGAACATCATTTTTTACTACATTTTTTCACACAACAGTAAAATAATTTAGACTTATCATCACAATTAGATATTAATTGAAAGAATTCTTCCCATTGCTTGGATGTATATATATCTTCTACATCATCTACATTAGACAATAAAAGCTCTTTATCTTTCAATCCAAGAGATACTAATCGTTCATGATTTGGTTGATTATCTATCCAACAACAAGGCAATATATAACCATCTGATGTATAAGCAGCAGGCACTATATCGGGGAAATCAAGACATTTCGGCTTTAGAATACTCAATATACTGTTCTTTCTGTAAAGATACTTAATCCTAATTTACTAGTTATATTCTGCTTTATAAAGTTACTAGCACAATGTAATCTACAACAATCAAAGACAATAGCATCAGTAGGATGCCATCTACATGCTTTATTAAATGACAAAAACTCTAACCAATTATCCTTTAAATGGCTTAGATATTCTTCTTTTATATTATTAGGAAATTGCCTATTAGATTTGTTATATACATCTTTATAATCATATATGATAGTATTATACCAGGTTTTTATATCTGTCTCACCATTAAAGAATTTACTAGGACCATCTAAATATAATTGATCAAAGAAGCATAGGTATGGGTCCTCCGGTCCTGTATATGTAATTGGTATGTTAAAGGCTTTATATAACTTAGGCCATCTCTTACGACTATCATCATTGTGTATTATATGTGGTTTCTCTACATAAAATAATTGGGTTGACCAAATATTGCAATCCGGATAGATATTATGTATTTTATCTATCATCCTTGATATAATAGGAATATTATAGTTTTTGATAGTTAGTGTTATAGGTCCTGTAGACTTATATACCTTATCATTAGAATTATTAAATAAATCTTCTAATTCATATAACTCATCTTGTGTGGCAAAATTACTTATACTATAGGGATCAGATACATTAGATATTATATAATCTTTATCTTGTTGAGATCTCAATTAGGTCTCCAAATTTATTGATATATTACATCTCTGAGAACTAATTCCTGTAACCGAGTGTATTGTTTGATGATTAAATAAATATAACTTATTTTGTTCTAATATTGTAGATTTAACTAATACTATTTCGTTATCATCATAAAATCTATTATTATTATCTTTCTTAGGATAGTAATGATTTGTTGTTGATTTATCATCTGTTTTAATATACATTATAGATAATTCTCTTTGTTTATCTCTATGCGCTTTAAATATGCCATTGCTGCCATCTATAATAGAGCACAAATAACTTGTAGGATATATGCTCTGCTCATGTAATAATTGTGTCAAATATTTATTATCGTCTATATTATAATGATATGACCTATAAACACCTTCATAATTTGTAGCCATTTTATCATTGCCAGATAATGCACTATCACACAATTTACTTAATTCATATGATATAATCCTTTGATTATTAATATTAATCTCTCTTGTTGTATATGTGTACATTTTTAAACAACATTGGCTATAGGTCTTTTAATAAATTTTGTCGAACCTAGGCTATTAATAGCCTCAAATGGCTTAATCATTTGCCTTGTCTATTATATGGCTTATAGTCTCTTCTTTTAACTTTACCTAACATAGAAGGACTAATACGCCCCTTATTACCACCTATACTTGTTTTCTTTTTAATAGTGCGTCTCTCTACTTGAGATGTTTTAAATCTAGTTGCCATTATAATTTCTTTCCTAATCTTTCAAATTTATCTCCATATGCAATGACACATATACTATCATAAGAAGGATGATACTCTAACATACTCCAGGTTTTAGTTGTAAAATTAACGTATAATTGTGTACCTATATGAACAGGAGCAGCAGCCAATCCATCACCACTATGAACTTTAGCGCTCTGTATACCATTAGCTATAGGTATTTCTCCTTTAGCTTTTACTGCTTGTAATGCAATTTCTTTTTTCTCACACATTATTGGTTTGTCATTCCATTCACCTGCAGAAGATTGATGTATAAACATAAAGAACAATGCCATAATTGACATAATTAATAATAATCCATAATTATCTTTCATACTATTTCTCTTGCATTTTTCTAACTGTGCTCATTATAGATAACAGCTCCATTTTATACTCAAGAGATTTTTTCTCTTTTGCCTTTAATCTTGTCGACATTAATGCTTTCATTTTTAATTTCTGAAATACATTCAATTTTTCTTTTAATTCCATAACCATTATTTTTCCTCCAAAAGTGTGGTATTATTTTACCTTCATGATTAAAACAACTATTCATAGCTTTTATCCAAAGCCTTTGATATATCTTATCCACTTATTATCTGCTTTAATTTCCAAAGCATCCAATCATAATATCTTTCTGGTTCATGATCAGGATTATCAATCACATATTCAAAATTCTGACAACCTTTAACTTCTACATTATTAATTATATATCCCTTTTTCATACCTAATAATTTAGCACCATTCTTAGTATGGAAATCTGAAGCCATTTGATTAATTGGACTTAGTGTTATAAATCTTTTTAAATGTGGTTTCTTTTGTTGTAGTAATTTTAAGCCATCTAATATCATTTTACGGCCCATACCGCGCTTATTAGACCACACTGTGTAGAAAACGGCTATATTACCCCCTGATTGTGTCACAGAGAATTTTTTTAGATCTTCTTCATCTTTAGGGACCTCGTTGGTATATGATACACATAACACAGCATCAATTGTATTATCATTAACCATCACATATATCTCACTACCATTTTCAATTCTTTGATTTAATGGAATATATGGACGAACAGGATCATTTTTAATTATATTATATTCTTTCTTTTTTATAAGTCTAATTGCCATGTTAATATCCTATGCTAATCGTATTATATTTCGTAATTCACTTGATGAAAACCTATGATCTCTTTTATTAAAATGCAAATTAATACCTCTTTTTTTGCATATATCTTTACCTGTAAAATCTTTATCTCTATATTCTTCACCAAGTATTCTAATATTAATATGATACATCTCAAGAATGTCTTCTAGATCTTCTTCTGTCTCATAAGGAATAATCTCATCAATATATTTAACAGCATTTAATTGTGTATATCTTTCTACTATTGTTTGTACAGGAGCACTTTTATCCTGCCTATCTATAGAAGGATCTAATTGTAATCCACATATTAAATAATCACATTGGTCTTTAGCATCACGCAACATTTGAATATGACCAGCATGTAGTAAATCAAATGTTGAGCATGTAAATCCTATTATCATGGCAATTGACCTCCTGAATGGATTATTACATGTTTACGATTTTCTATATGTTGTTCTGCAATATCTTCTTTAGATTGTCCGTGATAAGCCACTGCATGATATTTTTCTATAAGATACTCATTAACAGATTTATCTGCATAATTAGTAGTTCGCCATATTTCACCTAGTATACGGCCAAATTTGCCTTTTGCATCATATACTTTTGTTTTTAATATTAAATCTTTATCATCTAAAAAATTTACGACAAAATCCTTAGCTGCAATACCAAACATTTTCTCATCTTTATCTCTTGTTCTTGACTCAGGTGTATCAATTCCATATAATCTCACTCTTTGATTATTTAACCAAACACCAAAACCCAAATCAATATCTATATCAACAGTATCACCATCAACAACCTTAACTAATTTACATCTATATTCAAACATTTATTGTTCCTTAATCTCTTTTTGCCAATCATCTAGCCATAGATTAGCCGCAGATATTATCATATTAGTATATTTAACCTTATAACCGGTACCTGCTGCTAACATTTCTTTATCAACTAGTGGTTTATGTATATGCGTAATATTATCCCATTCCTTAATTATTCTTTTACACAATTTATCATAATCAATATCTGTAAGAACATTATCATTTCTCTCATAATATAGGTAACTACTCATAAGATAATATGGTACACATCTATTTATAGAGATTAATTCTATATTAGGATATAAAGACATTAATTGATATTTTGCTCAGCTGCAGCATCAAAGATTATCTCAATCATGTGTGCAGACATTTCATCCTCAACCTGAGACCATCTCTCAGTTGATATAGGATAACTATAACTACTAGTATTAATAGGAACAAAACCAAAAAATCTTTTAAACTCAGATCTTCTATTGCATAATGCATTATTAAAAAGATCATGTAATAAATTCTGAGCTCTTCTAAATTTATCTAATTGCTTATTAGTAGATCTAGAATTTTCAACCTTACCCATAATAGGCAAGCGATCATTAAGCTGATCTACTAGGTGTTTGTAACCACTATTAATTCCCCATGAATTTGTAAATAATTCTAATTGCATATAAATCTCCATTTCTTTATTTTATAATTAATTATATCACAAAAATAAACTAATGTCAACAGGTTTTTTCATAAAATACACTTTATTTTATTAATTTATATAAAATATATGGTTCGGTGGTTTGTGGTTTAATTAAGATAGATGGCGATCCATCAGGAATAGATGGGCCAATATAACTCCAATTATATCCGTCTTTAAGCTGTTTATTAGATGTTTCGATAAATTCACTATTATCACCACAAAATAATGCTATTACTAATACTAACATTCCCATAATATACTCCTTATATCGCTATTTTCTTATATGTTTTATTTAATTGTATTATTGATTCTTTATTCATGCATGTTATACTCATTGATTTCATTGATGGATACATCTCTTCAAGATCCTGTTTAATGAGTTTATTATAATTATATTCATTTTGGCATTGAATTTTTGTATTAAATGGGTTAGTCATTATACTTATTTCTGGTTTATTAACACCATTTAAATATACTAATGCTACAATAAACCAGCTCATTTTTTTAACTTGTTTTTAGATAAGTCGGGTCTATTCTTTTCCCATCTATAAAAAATATGATCATCTATTTCTGTAGTCTTGGTCTTAGTAGATGCCCAACCAGGTGATACATAATCTGCATGATAATGTGTAGCACCTTTAGTTATATCCCACACATTTTTATGCATAGTAACTCTAGCTATTTTAAGAGCTATATTATACGCGGTCATGTCAATTATTTTATCTGATTTACCATCACAATACCAACTAAATTGACATTTGTGTTTTATAGGATAAAATTTAGTAGGATCTTTCCATGAAGGTCTTGTAGGTCCTTGTTTTACAACACCACAATATGTATTAGGATATCTACTATCTAACATTCTATTTTTAGTGACTTGGGATACTGCTACTTGTCCAGCAAAAGATTGATTTCTAGCTTCAAAATAAATGTTATCAGCTAAACAATATAATTCTTCCGAGTCTGCGTATGCTAGAGTCGGAAGAATAAACATTAATGTTATTATTTTTTTAATCATACTTTATTATAGTACAGAAATGATTAAATGTCAACAGTTATTATGGTTTTTTGAATCCATATATACCGCCGTTATTACTTCGTGCACCTGGAGCTCCAGCAACAACAGCACCATATGTGTCTGCAGTTAATGCAACACTGTTACCAAAACTATCAAAAGTTGCATTACCATCAACAGGACTGTGTTGCAACTTTCCAGATTGAGACCAATTAGATCCAGATCTTTCAAAGATATATACTGCCCCTTTTAGATTATCAAGTTGGTTAGCACCGATAGCTAATGTATTGCCGTCAGGAGTTAATGATACAGAATGGCCAAATCTCATGAACAACTCTGGATCAGAAGGTTCTAATGTAGCCTGTAAAGACCAGGTGGTGCCACTTCTTGTATATACAAATACAGCACCAGCATCAAATGGGCTGGCTAAATTACTATTATGTGCTCCAGGAGCGCCAATTGCAATTGTCGTTGCATCGTTAGAATTTAATGTTATTGCGTGACCAAAATTCATATCTTGCACTAGAGCTGCGGCAGGTATATCAATTGTTGCTTGAGCAGCACCACCAGATGTATTAGGTCCAAAGCTACCCATGCCATTAGTTGCACCATTGCCTTGATATATGTATACTCTTCCACTAAAATTAGTACCATTACCGTTATAAGAAGAATCTGATATAGCGAAATAAACCACCTTACTGCCTACGTGAACCAATGATATGTCGCTTCCAAAATCTACTGCTCCAGTTCCTCCTTGCCAACTACCATCAGGTGATTGTATACTTGTTGTATGGCTCCATTGATTACTTGCAGAAGTCATTGTGCTTGCATATTGCCTATACCAGAAATCAACTTCTCCTTGTCCACCAGCTGAAGTTCCTTTAGAAGACGCCATAATTAATCTATTATCACTACTACCAGCATTATTATAATAATTAGCGTTTATCACCGCAACTTTTCTACCTAATTGATTTTGAGCTGCTGTGTTTCGAGTAATTTGTGAACTACCCGTAGAATTATGCCAAACATATAATGAACCATCATTACTATGATAATGGCCATGTTGTGGAGCTCCAGCAACAACTGTATCACTGTGTATAGCAACAGATTGTCCTAAACCAGAACCTGCGGCATTATGGACTTGAAAAACATGCATTGGTCCGGACCATGTGCTAGTGCCTGTATTAAAGTCAAATACTTCTATTGATCCTATTGTCAAAGACGAATTTTGAGGATGTTTAGTTGTTGTAGATCCAACAGCTATCATTTCATCTGTTGTAGATATATCTAAACTAAAACCTCTTTTATTAGCTGATGATGATTCATCTCTAAAAACCTGTGTTGCTTGCCCCCAAGGTGGTAAAATAATAGTCATTGTCAATGTATCTCCAACACTATTGACACCATCAGTAGCTGATACAGTAATCGTTTCATTTGAGACAGCACTTGAACCTGCTGCAAATGATATAGTATTATTTGATTGATGAACTGTTATTGTTGCATTAGAAGTTGCTGCAGCTGATATAGTATATGGTGTATCTTCCGGTTCATTTACAGTATAATTAACATCGATCGATCCCCCAGGAGTCATTGATATACTAGAGACACCTAAGGAAAATGATGGAGAAAGGTTGACAGTTGCAATTTTAAACCATCCGGACCCATCAGTTATAAATAATGAGTCTGTATCTTCTACATATACTTGTGTACCTGATACAAGATTTGTTAATGGCAGATTAGATGCACTTGCATAGTTAGTTAATATATTACCTGTAAAAGAGGCTAAGCTAACATTTGCAAAACCTAAGTTATCTTTTTGTATTACTAATGTATTACCACTAATAGACATTGAAGATACGCCGATACTTCTGTTTTCAAGACTCGTTACTTGACCTTGAGTTAATGTTGTTACTTGTTTCCATTTATTCTTGTCACTGATATATCTCATTGCTTTACCCTGAGTAATGAATAACTCATTGTTACTTGGACTACTTGGGAAGTTAATTACTGGCATTTTGTTATCCTTTTTTTTTTAATTTTTTATATTATGGTGCACCTGGTATGTTAAAAGCATACATATTACCAGTTGTTGTTCCACTGGTACCCCCAGTTTTATCATTTTCAGCCCCTGCTACTATAGTATCATAATTTGTAGAATCTAATCCATCATTAATTCCACCTTCGACTATACCAACAGCCATTCCAAAGAAATAACTATGACTGGCGTCTTGATTGTCTCTTTTCTTCAGAGCAGTCTGAGTCCATGATGTGCCAGATCTTGTAAAGACATAGAATGCACCTCCTGCATTAGGCTGAGTCATATCCTGACCACCATGACCATTTGCTCCAATAACTATAACATCAGCATTCCTGTTAAAAGCTACACTTTGATTTCCAAAACCAAATCCATCATGCCCTTCAACAGTAGCTTGTAATGTGGCTTGCAAACTCCAAGTATTTAAATTACTACTAGGATTTGGATTATAATAAATTTTTACAAATCCAAACTCGTTTTCACCTCCATAATTAGCATTAAGGCTTTCTCCGCTGCTTGCAGCTATATATTTTCCATCATGTGACATAGCTACACCAAAACCTAATCTATCCATTTGGTTTGCACCATTTATTATTTGCCTTTCAGTCCATGAAGTATGGTTATTTCTTCTGTATATATAAATAGCACCAGTCATATTGTTACCATTTACTTTTTTAGTATTTGCACCAACAACTAGGTGCTCTCCTGTAGAATCAGAAGCGATTGATTCTCCAAAACTACCACCAGAATCGGTACCATATGAGTTATTGTAAATGTCTGAAGGAGTTAATACTTTTCTAAGTGTAAAAGTACCACTTGTACCTTCGTAATAATGTACTGCACCTCTATTTTTAGAAACTGAACCAGAATGTATTACAGAACCATTTTCATCTTTAGCTGAATTGTTACCACTTCCTACAAATAAATGAGGATCATTACGATTTTCATATGCCATACGAATACATACACCAAATTTATCTCCGGAAGAAGGATATGGATGAGATATTTTATCTCTGTGTCCTTCGGTTGCTCCGTTTTTTACTGAGTTTCCATTAGTAAAAGTGTACACAGCACCTGCTGTAGTGGCACTTCCGTTAGGAGAATATGGAGCTCCTCCAGCAAAATATGCACCACTTGCACCACATGCTACTTGGTGGCCTAATCTACCATTTGCATATTCATCCCAACTTTCAAAAGTATGAGTGTGAGTCCACGTTGTTCCTCCAGTAGCCTGTTCATATTTATATAATCTTCCAGAATTAGCGTTACCATCTGTGCCCGTAGCGCTAGTTGCTCCAATTATTAATTGAGCGCCATTCATAAAATTGTCTTTATTAGCTGTTGCAAATCTAAATCCGAATCTTGCACTTTCATTAATACCCGAAGGGCCTTCAATTCTAGATGTTTGTGTTGAATCAGCCCATGAAGGTAAAGTTATTACCATTGTCATAGTATCACCAACTGTATTAACTCCATCTGTCGCGGAAACAGTTATTGTTTCAGATGTTGCATTAGAACCACCAACAATCGATAATGTATTATTAGATTGATGTACAGTAATTGTAGCGTTTGCAGTAGCTGAAGCAGATATAGTATATGGAGTATCTTCTGGTTCATTTATTGTATAATTTACATCTATAGTTCCACTTGGACTAAGATTAATACTTGAAACACCTAATGAAAATGAAGGAGATAAGTTGACTGTAGCTACTTTAAACCATCCACTGCCATCTGTTATAAACAATGAATCAGTATCAGTTACATATACTTGTGTGCCGGATACTAAATTAGTTATAGGCAATTGTGAAGCACTTGCATAATTTGTTAATATATTGCCAGCAAAAGAAGCTAGACTAACATTAGCATGTGTACTATCATCTTTTTGTATTACTAATGTATTACCGGAGATAGACATTGAAGATACACCAATAGATTTATTTTCTATTTCAGTTACTTGTGCCGCTGTCAATGTTCCAACCTGTTTCCACTTATTTTTAGCGGCATTGTATCTCATTGATTTACCTTGAGCAATAAATAACTCGTTGTTACTTGGATTGCTTGGGAAGTTAATTACTGGCATTTTATTATCCTTTTTTATTATGCTTTAAATACTTGAACCTGACCATGGCCTGCACTAATCTTATTTGAAGCTGGAGCACCGTAAGCTAAAAATCCATTATTAGATATTGTTATTCTTCTGGCATCTGAACTATTAGCTCCACCACCATGAGCAGTGTTACCTGTATCTGCTTGAAGTTGATCAAACAAGCTATATGTATTGGAGCCATTTTTTTTGTATACATGTACAACACTTTCAATAGAATTGTCAAATGTAGTATCCATTACTGCAATGTAGCTAGCATCTCCACTTATAGCAATTGCTGCACCAAATCGTCTATATTTGCTAAGACTGTCTGTACCAATATTTGAACCCAACCCAGTTGTTGGAGCTTCTAATATTTGAATTTGACCCCAATTATTTCCACTTAACTTATATACATATACTTGACCTACACCAGGTACTCCACTACTATGATCACCCCTAATTTGAGTAATAACACATGTATCTGTATCACTCATGCGTACAGCATCTCCAAATCTACCTTCACCATTCGTAGTAAGTGAACCTATGATGTATTGTTGTTGAGTAAAATCTTTTCTATTTATATTTGAAGATTTATAAAAATACACAGCACCTCGATGAATTTGATCAGATCCATATTGAACACCATTATACGTAGTTGTTGTAAAAGATGTAGCCATTCCTATAGCTAACCATTCTGAATTAGCAGTCATTGCGCATCTTGCAATATTTGACCTTGTTGATTTAAGAAGCCAACCATTATTTGGTTCAGTTGCAAAATCGATAACCTGAAAATTAGATGCTCTATTTTCAATTCTGCCTTGAGAATCATCTATCTTCATAATTTGAAATACCGGACCTCTTAGCGATGTTCCTTTATCATAACCAAATACAACACACTGGCCATTATTTGTTCCAGTACCAAGACCCATACATACTGATTCTCCAGCATACATATATGCTCGAGGATTTAGATTTGGCTCAATGAAATTATTTGTATTCTGTATTCCTTTACAAAATGTCCATGTACTACCTGATCTCTGTAGTATTGTCATTGTTCCTCTGCTTGCTTGGCCTCCAATATCGGCATATGGATCTGATATTAGCAATCTTGTACCATCAGCATTCATTTGCATTCCAAATCTACCAAATGTGTTGTTAGGACGAGCACTTGTTTGGCTAGGATGTGCATTGTCAAAGTCTATATGATCAACTGTTGTTTGATGTGTCCATGAATTTGTTGTACCATCACTAGTCCATATATCAATATGTCCACCACTACTGTTAGGAGTATTATAATACTCCTGAGATGAAATTGCTAAATATTTTCCATCCATAGAAAGGACAGCATTCATACCATATCTAGCTTTATCCCCAGCTGCAGTACTGGTCCACTGATTTTGAAGAAATACACCATTATCAAAACCTACATTAACATCTAAAGTTATCGCGGCTGTTCCTATATTAGTTCCATCAGTTACAGATATTGATAAAATACCACCTGACAATCCACTTTGACCAGCTGTTACTGTGACTGTATTATTACCAGTATGATGAGATATTGAAACTTGATCAGTATTAGATATACCTGAGTTTGATGTTGTAACAGTTACTGGTGTGCCTTCTGGCTCACTTGTTGTATATGTTATATCTATTGTTTCAGCTGGTGTAAACGATTTTGAACTTATACTTGCTGTTATTGTAGGACTGAGATTGATGCTGTCAATAACTCTCCAAGCACCAGATGATCTTATATATAAATTATCTGTCCCTGTAACAAATCCATGATCTCCATCTTGAATACCAGATGAAGGTAAATCTGATTCATTAGCATATACTGTAACAGCTCCTCCCGCTATTGCATTGAGACTAACATTTGATGTAGAACCATCGGCTGATGTAAATACAAGATTACTTCCGGATATTGTTGTAGATGTTAGAGATGTATCAGTGGTTGGTATTAAATCATCTTCTACTTTAGATTGGAGTATTTCTCTTGTCCAAACATCTTTTAAAGACACATAAGTAAATGTAGTACCTTCATGTGTTACTTGATCTCCATTATTAGGATTTGCTGGTAATGCTAAATTTGCCATCTTAATTATATTCCTTTATTATTTTGTTGTAAAGTCGATTGGTGTAAAATTATTATCCCAATATTTATTTCCATGTTCAACTCTAAGATTTCTCATAATACCATGAAAATTATGACGTGTTGCACCATTATTAGTAGGACTGTCCCAAGGAGCAGAACCACTTCTAGTCCAAGGACCTCCTAAAACAAAATTACCACTAGATCTTAATACTACATATTCATTATCAGGAATATATATAGACCTTGTTAAATCTCTTTGGCCATTAATGAATAATCTATATTCACCTGCTCTACCATTACTGGTATTGAGTCCAGGTGCTAAAAAGACCAATGCATAATGATACCATTGATTGAATTGATTGCCAGTTGCCATAGTTTTAGATTGTTGACTTTTTCTATCAACAATCCATTGAAATCTATCTCCATTAGAGTCTGCTGTTCCGGGAGCAGAAGAATGTTGTTGCTCTAGCTTGAGACTTATAGCACCATTATTCTCATTTACTAATCCATATGACCACACATATGAATTTGTGTGTCCATTTGTTAATTGCATAGGATAAATCCATCCCTCTACACAGAAACCATAACCATCATTTCTGCTGGCGCTTGCACCATTGCCAAATGCATCTAAAACAGCGGATTCTTTAGGGTTTTCTCCATAAGTATCAAAACTATAAGGATATATTAATTTTGATCCAAAATTTGCATTACTGGAACCAGGATTAAAATATAGATAACTCTTACCTGTAGTAGAACCCCCACCCAATTCTGATGGTTCATTGCTCGGCCAGTTAGCTATATTATCAGAATCTGATTTAATTATATCTACAGGACCAAACGATGTATCTTTTGCATAATCAGGACTATAAGGTGTTTCAACTCCTGCTGTATCCATTAAAACATGATTCTTAAAATTTAATAATTGTTTAACATGTCCGGATGGTATTGCAGTATTTATATTAGTTGCAACTGGATATTCGCCACCTGTCAATGTTAGTGGGCCTGTTGGTGGTGTAAAATCTCCGGTATACACACATGTGCCTACTACAATTCTCATATCTGTCATATGCCCATTAAATGTTTCTCGTGTACCACTACCACCTTGAAAGTCTTTAGCAAAGGTACCCCAAAATGGTCTTCCATTTGATGCATTATAATTACGTGTCGCACTGCCCATATAAGTTGTACCTGAGGCACGACGACCATTTAAATAGACTTGGGAATTATCACCATCTCTTGTTATAGCCATATGATACCACACTCCTGCGGCGATCTTATGATTATAAGTAGAAAAATTGGGGTTGTCTCCTTTTAATTGATTTCCATCTAATGGTTTATCAATATAAAAATATGGTCCTGCATAATTGCCATTATTTGATCCGTTATTTCTAAAATCAACTAATGTCATTCTGGCTTGATTTGAGGTTCCTCCAGTATGATGCCTTGCCTTGAACCAAAATTCTATTGTCCATGGGCCTGTACCAAGTGCTATTCCAGATTCACTTCCATTGTTATTTGTGTCGACAGGTCCTGTAGTTATACCACCTCTTCCTGCTGTTACAAAGGGATGCATTGATACTGAACCTAAATTCTTGACTGCTTCTACGTTATAGTCATATGGGCTCCTTCTAACTATTTCAAATTTTGAAGCACCTGCCATATTATTTTGAATATTACCATTATACTCTACTTTAGTAGAGTTTGAAAAGTCGCCAGTTCCTATATACGAAGTTGGTTGTCCTGTTGATATAATATTCATAGGTCCTGATGGCCATTGTGATTGAATATCACTATCCATAGTAGAAGTAGGATTTGATGTCCCTATAGAAAAATCATAGAAAAATGGTGCTTGTGGTGGAGTAAAATTATTACTAGTGTATACTGCTCTATGTGTTAATCTATAATCATTTATCATCCCTTTAAAAGGAGCACCGTAGGATTTTAATCCATTCTCGCCCTGATATCCACCGAACCAAGCATATTTAGCACCTGAACCAGTATAATTCATATCATCAGGAAATATGTCGTGGTCATTTTGATCTAATTCAACACCATTTAGATAGCATTTATAATTGCCAACACTATCAGTTGATGATGCTCTTACTATAGCTAGATGATGCCATTGTCCTCTTGGTATTGGAGTAGTACTATCTTCACCCACTTGATGCCATATTTTTTTATATCTTTGGTTGTTTTGGCGATAAAATAGATATACACCAGTTGCTGTTACTGATGTTCCTCCATGGAGACCCATAGCCCATGAGCCATTTTGTTCAGCGCCTGCACTTTGATTGGTATCTCTGCCTGTTAGAGCAACAGATCTTCTAGAACCATTGTTTTGATTCCTTGGAGCTTCTTTAGAAGTGACAAATATATTCATTTCCCAAGTACATGCTCCAGTTCCTGGCATGTTAGCATATCCATCATTGTTTATAACACTATAAGAGCCATTAAATTGAGCAGAATATCCAGCAGGATGATACGGTGAGACATTTGAATGAAATACATTTCTTTCAGTTGCGTCTGCATTGTGTTTAGGTTGTGGATTTGTTAATCCGGTCTCATCTTTAAAAGTTGCAAATCTATTATTATTTACGAATTCACTATTATTATGAGTATTATCATAATTTGGATTAACTGAAAGATTTAATACAGCTGCTTTAGAGTTAGCAACCTGAAGACTAAAATCTAATGTAACACTATCAGACTGTATATTTGTTCCATCAGTGGCTCTAATAAGTAATGTTCCTCCAAATAATTCACTTGTTCCAGAGACAACAGTAATAGTATTATTTCCTGAATGATGTGTAATATTTACTTGTGATGTGTTAGCAATACCTGTGTTAGAAGTTGTAACTGTTACTGGTGTTCCTTCAGGTTCTGTAACTGTGTATGTTATATCTATTGATTCTGCTGAATCTGCAAATGTATGAGATGATATACTTGCTGTTACTGTGGGTGCGAGATTGACAGCATCAATAACTCTCCAAGCACCAGATGATCTTATATATAAATTATCTGTCCCTGTAACAAACCCATGAGATCCATCTTGTGCACTGGCCGGTAAATTTGATTCATTAGCATATACTGTAACAGCTCCTCCCTCTATTGCATTGAGACTAACATTTGATGTTGTTCCGTCTGCTGCTGTAAATACTAGATTGCTACCAGTAATGGATGTTGATGATATAGATGTATCAGTGGCTGGTATTACATTTTCAAATCGGCCTACTAGTGATTCCCTATACCAAACATTTTTTGCTTGATTGTATATAAATTTAGTATTCTCATGAGTAACTACCTGTCCATCAGATGGACTAGTTGGAAGATTTAGATTCGCCATTTTTGAATTCCTTATTATTTTGTGGTTATATTTTTAATTTTGGATATGACCCAATTTTGTATTGATTTAGCATACCATGGTTGTGGCATATTCCATCCTATAAAAGCACCAATTATTAACCAAAAGACGATATCCGTCATAAGCATGATCTCCCTTTTAAAATTTGCATAGATAAATTATACGAGTATTTATAATAATTAAAGACTATATCTGACCAATAATTGTAAATCTTTTATCTGTTTCTATATTATTATTTTTATGATTAATATCATTTACTGAAGCGCTAATTATTTCTAAATTAGAAGGCATTTGATCTCTAAATTCTGTTAGGGATTTAACACAATTTACATGATCACTTACCCCAATCATATCATTTGATTGAAATGCTATAAATGTTCCTGGCATAATTTGGTTCCATTTATTCCAATATTTCATTGGTGGCATATGTTCACACGACGTATTTATTATAAGATCTGCGTCCTTTAATTTAGGTAGATTATCAATCCATATATTTGCTGTTTTTATAATAGCATTACTAATTGGTCTAGCCCTACTAACACTAGCACAATTATTATCCATATCATAGCCTGTTATTGAATTACAATGCTTAGACAATAATGGAAATAAAACCGTACCATACCAGCAGGCAAGTACTGTAATATTATCTATCTCGTCAAATATACCCAAAGATTCAATAGTAGACACTAGATGCATCTTAGAATTATATTGGTTTCTTCTATAACTATTCATTAGATTATTAATTATATGAGGTTTATTATTTACAACAAACGTTATTCTATCTAATATATCATGTATTTCTTCAGTCATATGATTGCCAATATTCCTTAGCCCATCCTGATGCGTCATGAAGTTCAGTTCCATTATATTCATTATTATTAAACAAACAAACATTATATTCAGGCAAATATAATTGAGTTTTTTCTCTTTTTATGTCATGGCCTTTGTTATAACTATATACTGTTTTATGGGGCAAATAATCAATTACTTTATTGCACACATTATATAATGTTTTATCTAATCCTTTATAACAATATGAATAATAGTTATAATTATATTTATTATCAAATATTATATTATGGACATCTCTATATGATGAATATGTAAATATTATAGAGGAATTAACACCAGTATTAAAAGAGCCATAATTTGCATGTAAATAATCTCTATTAACCCAAGGTGATTTTATTACAGTCAATTTAGAAGGAATTGTATTACTTAAGTATTCTGTCCAATCCTTAAGAATTAACATGTCTATATCCAACAATAATATTTTATCTTTAAATATGGGATCAGTTACAGCTTTTATTTTTTGGCTCGTCCAAACCTCACCTCCCCATAATCCTTTAGGTATACCATACTTAATTATATCATGTATAATAATATTATCTTTAATTCCTTCTTTGTCATCAGTGATACAATGAAATTTAAAAGGTATCTTTATATAATCAATACATTGATTGTATAACCTATTTACATATTTGGCACTATATTTTGTGCCCCATTTCATACATAATATATTAATATTCATTATTTCATAAAATTTTTATCAATATCATCGGATATTTTTTTAGATTTAAATGATACTTCACCACCTGATGCAATTAAGCATGCTACATTAGAACTATGTAGTTCAATTATCTGAAATTCATTAGATTCTGGATGATAATATACTATTAATGGTATTTCTGCATAATTAATGGCGTCTTGTGTTACTATTGTAATACCACCAAGTAGTGGTTTGCTGCCAACATTATCCAATATTTGAATTAGCTCTTGTGGTGTTGAACATTGCACTGGTTTTTGTACCCAACGTGGTTCTGCTATAGCTATACTGCTAATAGCAATTAATATTAAAAACGAATATATTAATTTAAACATTTCTTTCCTCGTAGTTTGTACGAACCTCTATAAATTTATATATCCATTTATCTCTATGTTGTATAAATATTTGTGGTTCATTAGAATCATTAGCGATTAATGTCACTAATTGTGTTATTGGCTCCCTTACTCTTTCCTCCCACATCACTGCATATGCAGCTTCTTGCATAAAATAGTTTGTAACCCATTCTTCTTTTTTTACCTTTAATGATGTTTTAAAGTCAATAATAGATAATTTATTATCATACTCCGCAACACAATCAACCGTACCCGCACTTTTTAGATAATGCGAATATAAAGGTGCTTCAAGGGCTCTGATATTATTTATTTTATTTTTAATTATATCTTTGAGTTGTATAAAAAGAAAATTGTCAGAAGGCATTATTTTTTCCTCTGACAATTTATTTTCTAAATAATCTTCACACATTTTATGTACTGATGTGCCTCTACGTGAAGCTTTGGTTGATATTTTTTGAGCTTCTTTGCTGCCAACTCTTCTACGCCATTCAACAATTGCCTTTTTATTTAACTGAGATAGTACCGTTGTCACTGACGGATATGCTTGTCCAGTCGGAGTCTGATAAACTCTGCCTTGATCCGTTGTAATGCGCTTTAGCTTCTCTAATTCCACTGTCAGCGGAATGTGGGTAAATTGTTTCATATTTTACATACTCTCTTGCTATAATATAATCGCGTACAAACCCAGATCTTACAATATCATCAATACCAAATTCTATCATAGCTACTGTTGACATATTTTTTAATATTTTTATTGTTTGTTTAAATCCTGTTTGCTCATTATTTAAATCTGATTGTCTAATATCACCACATAATATTAATTTAGAATTATTGCCTATTCTTGTTATTAATGAATTAAGTTCATGGTCTGTCATATTTTGGAATTCATCAATTAATATTATTGAATTATCTAATGTTATACCACGAACAAATGATGTAGACATAAATTCTACTATATCTTTTTGTTTTAATATTTCATATGCATCACCTCTATTAAACATTTGATTAGTTATTTGTTTATAAGGTTCTTCATACACTTTCATCTTATCTTTTTGACTTCCTGGAAGAAATCCCATATCTCTGGTGGGCACAACACTTCTAAATATATACATTTTGTTGTAACCCCCGCTTAATACATCGTTTAACGCATTGTATATTGATATATAAGACTTACCCGTACCTGCATATCCATATAAGACTAGATGTTTATCTTGGTTATATTTGTTAAATGCTATTTCTTGATTGATTGTTTTTGGTTTTATTCTTCCTAATTTTAAATTGTTTTTAAGATTATTTTCACTTGATCCATTATGCTTATTCATTTGTCTTCGTTGTCTTTTAGATAATTTTGACATTAAGCAATCCTTGGTTAGAGTTAAAATTAATCACCTACATTAACATTACCACTTCCAGTTGCTGTATGACCACATAATGTATTACCATCACCAGCATTGCATACTGCAATGCCTCCTATAAATACTTTATTGGAGCCTGCAACAATATTTTGAGGAATATGAGGTAATGGCCCATGACCAGCTACCCCATCCATATGAACAATAACTTTGTTACTATTAGCAAAGACACTAGATTGAGAAGGTATTAAATCTCCTCCAGATGTATCATTATCTCTTGATATACCAGGCATTATTGCAATCCTCCTCTATCTTTCCATTTTTTTGCAAAATTATTTAATTTAACCTCTTTAGTTGATCTGCCACCAACCCTATCCGCTAAAGCAGAAGTAGGATTTGCTTTAGCTATTCTTGATTGAAGTTCATTCCATCCACCATCTTTATTATTCATAGCACTTTTTTGTGACGATATAAAATTTGGTACAGATAAAACTTTTTTAATATTGGGATTTAAATTGAGATACGATTCCATTTCGCCTATAGTCATAAATGTCTCTTCGTATTCATCAGTATCTATATTATGGAATTGATATGTTGGCATGTTATTATTTAGCTTTTTCTAGAGCTGGTAACATTCCAGGGAATGCTTCACTTACTAATTTATATGTAATATTTTTTATAGGACATTTTTTTTCTTTCATTCCTATTAATAATTTAGCATCATCTGGATGTACAAATTCAATCATCTGTAAAAACATTGTCTCTTTCTTAATGCGATGTAAATTAGGACTGCCACCAGATTCAGTTGTTAATAAGTGATTGGCTTTTCTAATTTCTTTATATATAAAAGTCTCAGCATTTATTGGTTCACCTGGTTTGTATGGTGGTTCTCCTTCTGGCAAATCAAATACTGCTTTAGGATGAAATGTAAAATGTAAATAAGCTTGTAGATTAGGCACATGTTTTACATAATACTTTAATGCATCTGCTCTTTGTGTTTGGGGTTTTTTAGAGATGTCTTTTAACATCTGTGTAAATGTTGGTTTTGCCATTAGAATTCACCTATATTTTCCATTAAATTTTTTAGCTTATACTCAACAAAATAATTAAATAATTTATCTCTTTTATTGATACTACTATTTATATAGGTATCAATGACCGATTTTTTAATATTTTGTGGTACATAATTTAAATCAATTAAGGTTTTATTTCTTACCCAATTGCGTGTAATCTCTTCATTAATTTTAATATCATCAACACAATTTAATATCTCCTCAAGCATCTTTTTTCTAAGAGGTCTTTGTCTGCTATTAATAAAGCAATCATCTTTAGATAATACATTCGGAATACCATCGCCACGATCACCTCTAGCTATATGTTCTAACAAGTAACCTTGAGGAGAATCAGATTTAATCCATCTATTTCTTATAGGATCATATTGTTCAACGTTGGCATTTACTTGTAATTGTATAAAGTCTTTATCTGCAGATAATATAAGGATATATTCTGTTGTACTATTCATAAGCTCAACACCATATTCCTGGCATAATGTGCCTATTATATCATCGGCTTCTGCACCAGCTATTTGCATAATCTTATATGGAAAATTATCAATAAGTTCTTGTTTTATTTTATCCATCTTTGCAAATAAAGCTGTCCAGTCTAATTCAGATTTCTGTCTAGCTACTTTTCTATGTGCTTTATAATAAGGATAAAATTCTTTTCTCCAATATTTTTTATCATCACAGGCAAATACTAAATCACCATACTTACTGCCAAATTTATTTTTAAATCCACGTATTGTATTAAGAACCATATGGCGCAACAGGTTCTCGGATATTTCTATATTAGTATGATTACCTATTTGCGCCATTAGATTCGCAATCATTACTTGATTCATATCTACTATTATCATTTATCTCTCCGTTATAATATATTTTATTATAACATATTAATGATAATAAATCAAGTTATTTAATTGGTTATTTTATGAATGCGATAATTTAGAACTTTATTTAATATCTCACGTTGATGATTACTAATCATTTTTTTAAATTGATATAGTGTGAAATAGTTCATAGCCACCCTCCCTTGTTAAAGTTTGAGTGCGTTCCTTCAGCGAATGCCTACTTCCGCCCTTTCGGGTGAACGTATACTTATTTATGTATCATTGTTATTAGATATTTGTTTTATGGTGGTAAGACTTTTTTTCACATCAACAATATTTTCATTCCCTATAAGATCAATTATTAATGATGTTACTCCAATATCATGATCTAATATTGCCATTTGCTCATTAAGTTTTATTAATTGTTTTTTGTAATAAGCCAATTCTTGTTGTTTTCTTAGTCTTGATTCAATTAAATCTGCTAATGATATTATTTTACTCATACCGCGAAGCTTTCACCACATCCACATGATGCAACAGAATTTGGATTTATTACTTTTAGATAGGATCCCCCCAATTCATTAACATAATCAATAGTACAACCTATAACAAACATTTCACAAACGGGATCTAAAACAAGTATATCATCTATAGGATCACTCCATTTAACATCCGGCCATTTGGATTTAAAATCCCAAACATATGTCCATCCGCTACATCCACCACCTTTAACTCCTAATGTAACATAGTCTCCAGGTGTTGCAACTTCTTTTAAATATTTTTTTGCGTTTTCAGTTAACTTAATCATCTTACTTTAGCTACAGATCCGTCTTTTTTAGCATGAAATGCTTCAAAATCAACATTAGGATATTCTTTCTTTAAGGATAATAATGCATTTAAATTACCTTTATCATCATCAAATAATCTTACTCTTTTATATATCTTTTGGTTAAGGTATTTTTTAAATACTACTACTTTATTATCTTTTGCTGGTCCTGGACCTAAATTGCCTGATCTTTCAACATATATCTTATCAATATCTATACCTTGTTTTCGAAATGTATCTAAAAATAAATCTCTGTCATCAAAATCGGCTCGTGCGGTAACTATAATAACTTTTGAACCAGAACGGGTAGCATGGTTTAATATAACTTTAACCTTATTAATCATTTTAGCTATTGGTGTAGATGTTTTATTAAAAATCTCTGCATTTTTAAATTCACCAAAGTCAAATTTTTCACCTGATTTTATTTTATAATTATTAAATTGTTTATTTGATAATTTTTTAATTGTTTTGCCATCTTTAACAACACCAACTTTTGCTTTAGTAATAAACATTGTCTCATCAACGTCAAATATGGTTAATCCTTTTCCGGCAGCTTCTTCTAAAAATGATTTATAACGAAGCATCATAATATTCGCCATAATTTATTCCTCTCCAAAATCAAATGCAAATGTAATATCAGAATTCTCTATTTTCATTTTAGATGCATATTCTTGTAGAGTGTGGGATAAACCAACTCTTCTAGCTAAGGTTGATTTAATTGCTTCATGAATTAAAAGCATATCTTGTTTATAAGCTTTATCTTCATCAATATTGACACCCATAACTTCTAATTCAGTAAATATCTTCATTGAGATATCTATAGACATATTTCTTACAAATGATAATCTTGTTTTAGCTATAGATAATCTCATATCATCTATAGATTGAGGCGGTGATGATTTTTTATATATTGGAAATTCTATTATATTAGACATTAATATCTCCTAACATATTATTTATCTCATCTTGCTTTTTGTTTTCTTTTGTTTAGTTTTTGTATAAAGTGCACTAAGTGGAGATCTATCTTCCTCAGCCATTTCTTTTGTGTATAATCCAATATCATCATATACCGTATTTATTGATCTTTTTACTGTACCATCGGGATTGTATGCTTTTGCTACACATATATACTTCATTTTATTTTGTTGGTCAACACCATACATAGGATCTATCCAATCTCCTCTTTTGAGATAAGCCTCCATATGTCGGATATAACCATCTACATCAGCTAATTTGGATATAGATCCTTTTATATTTCTTCTTATTGCTGATCTTAATTCTGCACGCATATCTTTGTTAATTTTAATCCAACTTCTAACATTCTTTAAAGATAATGGATTGTCTTCTGGAATTGCAACAACATTAGGATGTATACCATAATAGCCACTATTAGGATTTTTATTTTTCTTGGCTTCTCTTGCCTTTTCTAATCTAGCTATTAATATATCTTTTTGTTCTTGCGTCATTGACTGTTTCTTTTTATACATTAATCTCCTCCTTCAAATTCAGGATATGGCATTGGTTTTTCTAAACCAAATTCATCATCCATATAAGCCATAACAATTTCTAGTTCAAATTCTATATTGTCACTTAAATAAATAATGAAAGCATTTAGACCTTCTTCACCATCATATATAAGATATTGTTTATCGAGAGTCTTCCAATATTTTCGTATAGCAGCTTTATATACTTCTTTTGTAAAATACATATCAATTCCTTTTTTATTTTATAATTTATTATATCACAAAAATAATTAAAGGTCAACAAGTAATTTACTTATTTTGCATATTTTTTAATAACATCATAATAATTTTTTGTAAGTTCAGCATGATCTAATTTTAAAAGTTCATTCTCTGCTTGTAATTTTTTTATTAATCTTAATGCTTCAATTAGGTTCATTTAATACTCCTTTTAACATTTGTTCCCATTGCATTTTTCTTACTTCCCATGTATAGAATGAGTCAGCATATGTTTTTGTCATTTGTACTCTGTGTTGAGCTTGTTCGGAATTTATAATTTTTATAGCTTGTATTAAATTAGCCGCAAATTTATTAGCATGTCGTGGTGCATCCTCATCCCACTGATACATATGAGTCCAGTTAGCAGCAGTCTCGGGAAGAGCCGCTAAATTAGGATGAACACAATATAATCCTGCTGACATTGCTTCCATTAAACACATACACGATGTCTCATGCCAAATAGATGGATATGCCCATATATGATTTGTTTGTAATGCAGAGCGTATTTCTTCATTAGATACTGATCCATGATAATTAATTTTAGGATGGGATTTACATATATCAAATAATTTTTGATAAGGTTTATCTCTTTCTTCCCAACCATATATAGCAAATGATGAGAATACATCCAATTCAATATTATCAAACATCTCACATAATTTCTGGAATACCGCCACTAATAAATCCAAACCTCTATGAGGAGTAGAATGATACATAAGCTTTATTTTTGTTGAGAAATCTTTTGTGTGTGTTGGTATAGGATCTATAGCATTTTGTAATACTACACATTTTGAATAAGGTATATTATAATATTTTGCATATCCTTCTAGTTGCCAATTAGAGACAAATACTAATTTATCAAATTTCTTCCATCCTTCATTCTTTAAATGTTCCGACTCAGGATCTCCGGGTAAATCATGCAACCAATAGATAGTCTTTTTATTTGGGTCTATATTTCTTACCCTAGAACAAATTATCTGAAAATTATTAAGTAATTCTTTATCTAATCTGTTGTGTAGCCCAAATTTCATTATTTCAGTGCCACCCATTGCATTTCTATCTGTCTCATTTGTCTCTGGAGTATTTTCTTTAATAGCACTATCATATATATTTAATGTAACCGCCATAATAATCTCACCTTCTATTTAATATTATATCTTTCTTGTAATTCTTTATATCCACCAATATGTTTATTATCAATAAAAATTTGTGGTAATGTTCTTACTGATGCGGCTCTTTCTAATAACTCAGCCTTATGATGAGGATGATATCCTATATTATATTCAATATAAGTATGGTTATTACTTTCAATAAGATCTTTAGCCATATCACAAAATGAACAACCTTCACGTGTATATATCTCAATGTTCATTAATTAGATGTCTTTCCAGTTGATACTGGTTTGTTTGGATTGCCCCATGATATATTTGATTTAATTTTAATATATCTTTTATTAGTTTCTTTTTTATTGGGATTATTTATTGTAATCCATGGATTTAATCCTTTTCTCCATGCAGTTATAATATGATTCATTTTAATTGTTGGATCTAGATCTCTCTTAACTGCTTTTAAAGTATTTTTAGATACATTGTTATGGAGACCTTTTGATGTATAGCCATCACTTTTACTTTTTCTACGCGGCATAATATAATTACTCCTAATTCACCTCTGTTATTGATATAATTTTTGATATATATTTGTCTTCATTAAAACTCACTTCCGCCGACAACAAATCACTTTTAAATATTACATCATTAATATTTGCATCCAGTCCAAAATATTGCCATTGTGTTCTAAAATAAGATAACATTTTTGTATTATCAGAAAATAAAAGAGTATATATTGCCTTATTATTAGCAGCATCCCATGTTCTATCTCTTCTAACAAGGGAATAACTATCTTTTGCAGATATAAGATGAGCATCTATAAATTGTTGAAAATCCGGATTATCACTATTATGGTCTGTATGAAAATCGTCAAATGTTGCATACACTGATGTGCAAGTAATTTCTATTATTATTTCATACATTTATTTATCCTCTGCTTTATATATGAGATCGGTATAATTATGGTAGCCATATTTGCATATCCAATAACTATCTATAATATCACTTGTAGGTGTAATATTATTTTCTTTGAGTGATAATTCTTCTCTAATATTTATATTCTCAATTTCTGTAAATTTATCTATCATCATATATTTATTAGCATTACCTTTACCAGTAGCATACTTTTTAATAACTGTAGGCGGTATAGATTGATAATTTATTTTATTATTAAATAATTTGTGTTTTAATAGTCCTACATTTTCACCTATATGAAAAACCATTCCTGTTGACCCAAATGAATAATTTTCTATAATAACTAAATCACTTTCTTTACATTTATCTATAGCCCAAGAAGATATATTATCAAATCTTTCTTCTTGTGTGTTATATACCGGATGAGGAAACCCTATAATATTATTATATTTGTTATGCAATTTTTTACGGTCCGATAAAAAATAAAATTTACAGTCTTGATAATTAAAATTATCTCCTTCAAAAATGCATATACAAGGAGATGATATAGAATAATCTATTCCTGTTATAATCATATTATTGATAAAGCAACATCACAAATATTAACTATACGTCTGATTGCAATTTCATCACCAGCTAATTCTTCAGCTGTTCTTACTTCTTTTATTTCTTTTATTATATACTCAAATTCTTCTTTAGTCAACTCTTTTTTTTCAAAACCTTCTTTGGCTTCTTGAATTTCTTTTTCTAAAGTATCCATTATCTTCCACTCCATGCTTTCTTAGCCGCATTTAATCTACCATTTGCTGTTTTAACACCTAGCTCACAAAATTTCTGGCTTCCGCCTTTTAACATTTTATTAGCATGTTTATTTAGACCTTGCATATTTTTCGCTTGTGGGTCATCTCTAAATGAGGTATAGACAGCTAATGCTTCTGTTTGTTCTACCACATATATCCATCCCCTGCTACCAACTTCATAACTACAATCAACCCTATCTAGTGATAACTTTGCATATGTCCAATGTCCTACCATATAGGAATCATGATCTCTTGGTAGTAGGTTTGTTATTGATGATAGACTACATGAGGATAACATTATTGCTAATATCATTATATATATTTTATTCATCGTATTCATTATATTCTCCCATATCTACTGGTTCTTCTTCATTCATGTTTTCACTACTTATATATCCCCCACAATAACAACAATATTCTATTGTTTCAGAGTTCTCTGATATAACTTTATATTCTTCTAAACAGTCACTGCACTTTACTTTTATAATTTTTTGGCTCATAATATTACTTCTTTATAAATTGTTTAAAGTCAACAAATGTATTTGTTTTTCCTTGAGCATTTTTTCCACCAGTGTCAGTAAAGGTAATATTTCCTTTAATAAACACTTTACCATCAGGTCCTGTAAAATTAATAAATGCGTTATTTGTTGTTCCATTTCTGGTTATAGATAAATCAAACCCTTTTTGGAATTGTGTTATCAGATTTTGTAATTCTTTACTCTCTCTTGATGATATAATCTTCATCTTATTAGAATCACCTATAGCTGCATAAAAATCATCTTCACCATCGAAACCAAGCATTTTTAACATACGGCTATTAATTTGTTCTTTTTGAGATTTATAATTTTTTTTAAATATTAATGATAAAATTTCTATTACTTCACCATGAGATGCTTTAGCTGTTTTACGTGCTGTAGCTTTATCCGCACCTGACTTCATTTCTGAACCAATAATATTCTGCAAATCTAGTAATCGATTTATTTCTTTAGATGAACCATAATCTTTAGTAAATTTAACCACAAATTCTGCAGAGGTTCTTGGTAATGATGACACGTCATCGTAGAATATAGTTTTAATTAATGATATAAATGTTGAATTTGATAAATTAATTGATGATGATTTATATGCCTTTAATGATGCCATTATACTATCTATAACTACTTTTTTAGAGTCTTTAGTTGTTGTAAGAATAATATCAGCCTTAGTATCTCCCTTGCCTGTATCTCCCGTCATTTCTATATCAAATGTTAAAAAATTTAAATCTTCTCCATTAGTTTGGATATCTTTAAAAATTTGGTCACCCATTATTTTTCCAGCAGCTTCTTGTCTTTTAATTTCATTACTTGGTGCTTTAAGTTTTATTAATTCTTGTTTTTTTTGATTATATATCTTAGTGCATGTAGTGGGTGTTGATCTTGGAGTAACTCTTAACCCTGCTTTTTCTAAAGCTTGTGATAAACTAACTGCTGTTGCAAATTCTGAAAGATATCCTAATCTTGATTTTAAATCAATTTGTTCATTTAATTTATAATCAGATATTTTAATAGATTGTTTGCGACCAAATTTAATTTTTTTAAACAAATCTTTTAATTTTATAGCAATAGAATTTAATATTGATTTAATATTAAATTTTTCTTCTAACTCAGTATATTGTAAAAATTGTAACATTTATTTGGTTTCCTCTATTATCTATTTATAATCCTCAATACATGACATGTTGTTGCCATATAAATTGACAATATAATATAATTCCGAGATAAAACCAGCCTGCTTCTTTATATTTTGTACTTATCATAAGAGGTATTGATAAAAAAGATAGTATCATCGCATATAATACTATTGCGGGTATTACTATCAATCTCATAATATTGTTTATTATAATAGGTATCATAATGATAACCCTGAAAATGTATTTTCTTCAATATCTTTTTTTACTCCCCCAATTACATAAGAGGTTATTTCAGTCTCTTGTGGTGCTACTTGCACCTCACCACCACTAATCCATTTTTGTGTCCAAGGAAGTGGATTGCTTCCGGTTTTATTTTGTATGGGCATGCCTATTGCAGTGCGTCTTTTATTTGCTATCCAATCAACATAGGTTTTTAATACATCTGCATTAAGTCCTATCATTGATCCATCTTTAAATAAATAATCTGCCCATTCTTTTTCTTGATTAACTACATCATTAAACATTTTTGTAACTTCATCTTCATATTCTTTTTTAATAGTAGCAAATTCTGGATCATCTTGTGGCAATAATTTTAATAATTGTTGTGTAGATCCTAGATGTATATTTTCATCTCTACATATTAATTTAATTATTTTAGCATTGCCTTCCATTTTCTTTAATTCTGCAAATGCCCAACTACAAGCAAAAGACACATAAAATCTTATTCCTTCTAAAGCGTTAACCGAATTTAATGCTAACCATAAATTGGATTTAGTTGGAAATTCTATTAATCTATCATAATATTTGCCTATATCTCTAGCGCAATCAACAATTGGTTTAATATTCATAATTGAATCAAAAACATCACCAGGATTAGAGTAAATATTTCTAATAATATGTGTATATGATCTTGAATGTATTGTTTCTGAAAAACTCCATGTCTCTATCCACGTCTCTAGTTCTGGCAAAGATACTATCGGCAAGAATGCTAGGTTAGGTGCTCTTCCTTGCACACTATCTAATAATATTTGTCTTTTTAAATTTGATGTAAATATATGTGCTTCCTGATCAGTTAATGATCTAAAATCTTTAGAATCCCTCACTATATCAACCTCTTCAGGCCTCCAAAAAAAACCTAATTGTTTGTTTGTTAGCTTTTCGAATTGTGGATACTTAACTTGATCATATCTTGCTATTTCTACTTCACCATCAAAAAACATATTTCGTTCTAGATGAGACTTTGTTGCTTTACTTATAACACGCATGATTCACATTCCTCTTGAGTTTGTTGTTGTTGTGGTAAGTTATAATCTTCCATAGAATGTTGTGGTTCTTCAATTTCATCTGTGGCGCCATCAAATGTATTAAAATAATATAATTGTTTACCACCATACTTATAAAACATAATAATGTGTTTTAACATTATACTCATTGGTATTTTTTCATCATCAAAAAATTGTGGATTATATGATGTATTAACCGAAATACCTTGATCTATCCATTTTTGCAATACAGATACTATTTTTAAATATCCTTCTGGTGATTTTTGATCCCATAATAATTCATATTTATTTTTTAACTTTCTATATTCTGGTACAACCTGCTTGAGTATTCCATCTTTTGATTGTTTTACTGATACAAATGCTCTAGGCGGTTCTATACCATTAGTTGCATTAGATATTTGAGATGATGTCTCTGATGGCATTAATGCCATTAATGTTGAATTTCTAATACCATATATTTTAACATCCGTGCATAATTTAGTCCAATTAAGAGTTGGTTTTCTATCAACTAACTCATCTACTTCTTTTTTATATGTATCGATAGGGAATATTCCTTGAGAATATTTAGTCTCGTCATTTAATAAACACGGTGCTTTTTCTCTCGCTAATTTAATAGATGCTTTAATTAAATAATATGACCAGGCTTCTGCATATTCATCTATTAAAGCAAGATTTGGATTACTGTACGTCATATTATTTTTAGCCATCCAATATGCAAAATTTATTATACCAATACCTAATGGTCTTCTATTCATGGTGCTGGTCTCTGCTGCTTGGACAGGATATTCCTGATATGTAAGAAGAGCATCTAATGCTCTTACAGCCATTTCACATGGTTTTTTAAAGTCCTCAGGAGATTTAATATTGCCCCAATTAATTGCAGCTAGTGTACAAAGGCTTATCTCTCCACTATTGTCATTAATATCTTTTAATGGTTTAGTGGGCAAATTAATTTCGCAACATAGATTAGATTGTTTAATTGGTGCTTTTGATGATATAAATGATCCATGCTCATTTGCATGATCAACATTCATTAAATATATTCTACCGGTATCTTTTCTTTCTGTGACAAAAGAAGAAAATAGGTCTATAGCTTTTATTACTTTTTTCTTTATCTTATATGATCTCTCAGCTTTTTCATATAACTCTTGAAATTTATCTTGATCATTATAGAAAGCATCATAGAGGCCGGGCACATCCGATGGTGAAAATAAAGTAATATTGCCATTATTTAATAGCCTTTGATACATTAGTTTATTAAATTGAACTCCATAATCTAAATGCCTTATCCTATTATCTTCAGTTCCTTTATTATTTTTAAGAACTAATAAATCTTCAACCTCAAGATGCCAGCATGGATAATATAATGTCGCAGCACCACCTCTAACACCACCTTGAGAACAAGATTTAACTGCAGATTGAAATAGTTTATAAAATGGAATTACTCCAGTATGTGTGGCATATCCTCCATTAATAGGTGATCCTAATGATCTGATATTGCCTGCACCTATACCTATACCTGCCTTTTTAGATACGTATTTAACTATAGCACTCGATGTTGCATTAATAGAATCTAATGTATCGTCTGTCTCAATAAGAACACATGAACTAAATTGTCTGACAGATGTTCGAACACCTGACATTATTGGTGTTGGTAATGATACATCAAAATTCGATATAGCATTATAAAAATCAACAATTTTTAACAATCTATCATGCTGTTCATCTTTAAATAAAGTCATGGCTATTAACATATAAGCAATTTGTGGAGTCTCATATATTTTATCCGAAGATCTATTTTTAACTAGATATTTGCCTCTAAATTGTTCCATTGCAGCGTATGTAAGAATATCATCTCTATCATGATCTATACTCTTTTCAAGAATATCATACTCCTCTTGTGTGTACCACTCTAATAGCTGTGGTTCGTAAAACCCCTCGTCTATCACGCGTATAACGTGATTAAATAGTGTATTAGGAGCATATTTACCATATACTTCTTTACGCAATTGATAATTTATTAGCCTGCCTGCTACATATTGATAGTTAGGTGTATCTTCACTAATTAGATCCGCAGCTGCTTTAATTAAGGTTTCTTGCACATCAGTAGATCTCATTTTATTGAAAAATTGTATATGGGATTTTAACTCTACTTCAGAAGCGGATACTCCTGTAAGATTATCACAAGCCCATGAGACTACCTTGTGAAATTTGTTTAGATTGAGAGGTTCTATATTTCCATCTCTTTTGGTTATTAGTATTTGCGACATCTTATTCCCCGTATTTACTTATTAATGGAAATATATTTGTTATAGCTGCAGCACATTCTTTGGCTATTAATATATGTTCTTTTTGTGTACCGTTATTCGATCTTAACTCAATATAATGTATCCATGACCTAATGGTGCCATTTACATACATTCTACTCATAATAAGACCTTCTGGCAACACAGCTCTTGCTTGTTCTTTTGCTATGCCTTTTTCTATAGCCCAATTATATGCTTTAGCTGCAGCTATAGTAACTTTATCTTGTTCTATAATCCAATCTTCTTGTAATTGTTTATCATACTCTAATGTGTAATCCAAATCAATTGAATTTTGTCTATTATTTGGATCTTGTATTCTTGCTTCACGTCTAACCCATTTTAATGATTCAAGAGGGTTTGCATATCTTTGACTAAATTCTTGGAAGGAAAATGATCTATGTCTTAAAATTTGTCTTGCAATATCTCTTGGTGCATTAATTTCTAAGCAAGCAGATACCATTTCAAACGGAGACCAGTGTTTGTGTGTTGCAAGATAGGATAACAGCTTTTCTGATGTCTCCTTGTTAATTTGATTTGATGGATTGGATACACGGGCGCAATACGCAATAAGTTCCTGGATACTATCACTTTTTAATTCCTTCTCAAATTCTAAATATGGTTTAGAATAGCTTAATAATTTAACACTTATATTTTTTTCCATGATATACATCGCACCTTTGCTTCTAAATCTTTATAATTATTTTGATCTATTAATAATTTTATATCAGCAATTCTCTTACCCGACATCACCATATCATTAATATCTTTATGTTGAATACTTTCTGGCCATAGACAAACATTATATCCTTTATCTATAGTCTTTTGTACCTTCGATACAATTTCCTTACTTCTTGGTTCATTATCATAACATATTATTGCTTTATTTTTATCTATATTTAATTTTTCTAATACACTTATTATATCAGACCCGGCAACAGCAATTGAATTATCTATAAACATTGAATCAATCGGCCCTTCGAAAACATAAAACTTTTTATTTAAATCCGCGTTATTTAATCCAAAGACTTTAGGTGCTGTTGTATCTAACATAATAGTAATATATCTCATACTATTATTATTACTTGTTGCTCTACCTTGAAATCCAAACATTACTCCGTGTTTATCTATAAATGGAATAATTATTCTTTTATCATTTTTAGGTAGATTATAAACCCCTGGCATAATAAAATCAACCCAAGCCGCAAAGTCAGGACAATAATATAATTGTGCATGATATGGATTTGGTATTTTCCTGTGTAATATATATGATTTTACAGAATGATCCCATTGCAGCTGTGAGATTTTTTTAAGTTTATTTAAAGGTTTTTTGCTACTATCAAATACAGGTTTAGTAAAGCATTCAATTGTCTTTGGTTTCTTATCTTTACTTTTATCATTTAAAGATTCTAGTGCATAATCTTTAAATAAAATTGGATTAATCTTTTGTATAAAATTACTAAAATTCGATCCATGATGGCAATTATGGCAATAGTATAAAAGATTATTGTCTTTATTTAAAAGATATCCTCTAGCTTTAAATTTATTTTTTTGAGAATCACCACATATAGGACAACGAAAATTATATCCATTGTTTACTCTTTTAAATCTCTCTAATTGTGATGATAATAATGTAGCGTATTTGTTTTCAATCCATGTCATTATTTAAATATATAGCAATTATCTATAAAAATCAACTAGAAAATATTTTTATATGGGATAATCGAAATAACAAATCCTATTACTGCAGCGCCACCAATAACCATCCATCTCCACGTCTCAAGACGTTCTAATCTTTTGTCCATTGATTCTATTTTATTAATTACTCTACGTTCTGTTTCGGTTATACGCGCATGTAATTTTTCGTATTGCTCAATTCTATCTCGGTCTTTATTATGAGAATCTTTATGCATATGTGCTATCTCCTCTAGCGCAGTTGCTAATCTTTCTTCCATAATATCTTGTCTTGATTTTAATTCATTGGTAACTTCTAAAAGTTGTTCTTGGTGTTGTTCTACACGCAATAGTAATGATTCAGTAAATGATACTTCTTTTTTCAATTCTGCAATTTGAACTTTTGTATCTACATCCATTATTTTCTAGCCTTTTCGATAGCTCGTGATCCAAACCAAAAAGAGATTACTGCTGCAAATATTGCTTTAGTATCTTCATCCCATAATAAATTTATTGCTTCAGTAAAGTTTGTACCAGTATTTATAGCTTCAACAAGTAAAGTTATCTCTATTGTGCAAAATAAAATAAAAAAAGCATATGTAATAACCGGTCTTACTGATCTTTGTAATGCGGATATCCAGCCTGTATTATTAGCCATTGCTGTATCATGCGCTATAAGCCTAGCATGTTCTTCTGATGATGCTTTAATTTCAAATGATTTTAAATCAAATTTTTGATCTAATTTACTCATGTGAGCAACCATTTTCATTTTTTCTAATTCATGCCTTCTTTCATTTTTAGCAGCAAACATATCTGTTATCGCAGGCACGGTCGAACTCGCAAAACCAATTAATGATCCTATAACTGTTAACATTAGTTAATTCCTAGTTTTTTAATTCTTCTTAGTAACCCAGAAGTCTCTTTTTTATTTTTATCAGTATATTTTTTTTGTTTCTTTTTAGATACTCCAGGCTCTCCATCTGGACCTACACCTATACCCGCAATAGCACCATCACCTACTTGGTTTGCAATATCTTCATTAAAGTAATCTGTTTTGTTACTTTTACCTGTTTTTTTAATAATTGCTAGTTTTGCTGGAATATGTTTTTGAATACTATTCATGTGATCTCTAGCATTTTTCTCACTACTGTGATAACTCATAATATAACGAGTTTTAGGTGCTTCTGTGTTAATTACTGCATGAGTGTATGACTTTACCTTATCTCCTTTGGCTCTACCACCTACTCGCATTTCATTAGCTACTGCACTTTCTACAAGAGATACTACTTGATCTTCATTCATATCTTCTTTATATTCTTTAATCAAAAATAAAGCAGCAGCATATGATGCTAATTTAGATTTGCCTCCAGGAACTTTTTCTAATAATCTTTTAAGACGTAACACCATTAGATCAAATATACGAAATGAATTGCGTTCTTCTATTGTTGATAATGTAGATCTTTTTTTAAGTATATTGCCTCTTTCATCAATTATACCCAACTCAAATGCTTTCCATTCTTTAAATGGTGTTGTGAGTCTTCGTATGAATTGATATACTAGAAATAAATCTACTGCTACTCCGGCCATTTATACTTCCTTAAAACCTTTATTATTGCTTCATTTGGTTGTACATCACTGCAGATAATAGTTCTATTAGGTAAATTAATACTTTCTATTTTTTCTGGAAGTCTTTGCATGAATATTAAAAATGGTATCAAATATTCATGTAATCCATCCAATTTTAAAAATAACATTCTATTAGTAGGCACATGGCCAAATACATTATATAAAACTACTAAGTGATTAATAATTAATCTATCTTTTATTTCATTATTTAATTTTATTTTATTCAATAATCTTTTAATATATTTAAATCTTTTTATATCATCATAAAATTCAACTATATCATGGCACTGACTATTATCATAATGTTTTGCTGCGTATAGCATAAAGTTCGCGTTATTTAAATTATCCATAATACCAATTTCAATTTATTAATGTAGGTTAGCCCAAGTTCCATTACATCTTACTTGTGCTTTATAATCTTCTATATTATATATCATCATTCCATCAGCTGCAGATAAAGCATCTCTTACTGATGTATTTACATTAGGCAATATTGGAATAGAATTAAACGTAGTAATATTATCAGAATCCGTTCCTAATGTAGTATTGCCAGTTATTGATGGGTTCGAAACCAAGCCGACTATTTCATGAGAACCATTACTTGACGCGTAAAGGTTATCACCATTTGCAACTTCTCTTGTTGCTAAGGTAATAGTATTATTAGCATCTATATCAAAACCAATATTTCTACCTGATTGTAATAATATTGTATTATTGGAAATAACATTTTGTGTATGTGTGGCTGCACTTTCTGGATCAGTAATTGTAAATGATTCAAGAAACGGCATAGCGGTTGTATTAATTGATAATGCTATATTATCAGTATTAGTAGTTGTATCAACTATGAGATCACTACTACCAGATACATTAATGGCCAATGCAATTATATTGGCATCTGCTGTTGTATCAACCGTAAGACCTCCACTACCAGCAATATTTAATATTCCAGGTAATGAATTTGCTAGACCTTGAAATGTTATCTTTTTTGATTCTATTAATGCTGCATTTGCTGCATCAGTAACAGTTATAAACAAATCATTTGCAACGGCGGTAACGGATGTGTTTAATTCACTTATTTTCGTTGCCATTTATATATTCCCTATTAGCTATCAGCTAAAATTGAATCATCAGCTGTACCAGTTGAATTAGCAGTAGCATCAGTATTAGCATAATCTGTTGCATCACCTTCAATATGTCCAGCTACAAGAACCTCAAAATGTTCTCTGCCAGATCTTTGTCCAGAACCAACAGTTCTTTTAACCCATCCAGTATGTGCAATTCCTCCATCAGCAGCTACTTCGTCAGCTGATGCTCCCATTACGGTATTGCCGAATTGTGCTTGGCCAGTCTCACCTGTATCAGTTCTAACAATAAACTTAGGTGCATCACTGTGCTGGTCATTTTTACCATATAATGCCATTCTTTTCTCCTTATTTAATAGCTTGTGAAAAAGAGTTATAACCTTTTTCATATTGTTTTTGTAATTTAATTTTATCTGCTGGACTAGATCTATTATACTTTGTTAAGGCTGCTTGTGCGTCCTTAAATGATACTTTTTTCTTTTTTCCATCACCAAATTGTATATCTTTTTGGCCTCTTAAAGAAACTGATTTGCGCAGTTGCATAACAATATGTTCTACACCATCATCTTCTTCTTGGGATTTTTTAGATTCGCCCATTTTAGTATTTGCCATAGTTTTTAACCTATCTTTTTCAGTCTCATCAATTTTGCGTAGATAATTTATTTTATTAAGCGCGCTCACCATCTGATCTTTAGTTGTAGCATTTCTTTTCAACTTATCAGCTTCTTTCATTTTTCTTACTGTTTTTTGGTCACAAGCCATTGTTTTATCTTTCTTACTTATTATTTTGCATTTAAAGCTTTAGTCATTTGAGCAATAACTCTTTTCATATCTTCTTTAGGTATTTGAATATATTTTCGCTTACCATAATTAATTTGAAACCCTATACCACTCTTCATTGCAAACCTATCAATTTGAAATCCAACACGATCATCAGTAAACATATTAGTAGCTTCAGCAATACTTTCTTTTACACTATTACAATCACATGTCTTACATCCTGGTGGGCATGTACAATCATCTGCTTTAACATCTGCACCGCAACAGTCATCTGAACAATATCCAGCTTTAGCCTCACCTACTGTTTTAGTTTTTTTTTTACTGTCTTTCATATTAGCAGCAATTGCATCTCTACGTTTTTGTAGATATTCATCTGATGAATCTTTATCACCATCATTATCTACATCACCATCTTTTTTACCAACAGGATCCATTTTTGGTTTGTCGCCGTTTTTACCAGCTTCTTTTTCTTTTTTCTTTTCTATAGCTTTTTTTAAAGCTGGTGGTAATTCACCCTCAAGTATAGCTCTAGCTGCAGCTAATAAATCTGGTGAAAGTCCGTGCTTGTTCATTATAGTCTCCTTAACATTTTATCTATATTCTATTATTTATCATCATAAAGTATTGAAGTTAACTATCAACCTTAGATCCAGATCTCCACTGATAACAGCTCCAATATCTAGCACTTGTTTTAGGGCCCGGATTATCACACTTATGTCTTGCTCGAAATGATTTTCTTCTTTCAGGATCATCTCGCTTAATTTCCATATTAGGATCACCAAAATTAACCTTGACAACATTGCCTTTCTCGTTTTTTACATATACTGAGAATTTTTTAGGCCCACCTGATGTTCTAAATGGATCATTTAATTTAACTTTTTTTCCTTGGTATTCTGATTCTTCTATTACTAAATCATCATACAAGTCTGTGCCTTCACACACTAAATCTATTTTTTCATATTGTTTAAATCTACGCATTTTTTTCTACCAAAATTTTAATTTTTTAATTTGTATTACAATCTTTTTAATTGCATCTCTGATTATTGAAGTTATATTAATATATATCTGAATAATCATATCTTTAATTTGATTGATTAAATCTTTCATTTTATTTTTTCCTTTTAATAAAATTGATGAAATTTGAATTTATTTGTTCTTTAATAGTTTTATTATTAAATGCTAGAAAGGAATTGACATTAGCATAACCTGCTTGTTGCTCTGTCATATCCATTGTATTATCCCATTTACTAACACCTTCATTATATAACGATATTATTTTATCAGAGTCAATATATGCCTTACATTTATCATTCAAATTATTTTTTGCTCTTTCATCCAATTTATCATAATGTGAATTGGACACACTACCAATCATTCTATCAACTACCATCAATAACTGTTCATCTGTCATTTCTACAGTCGGTCTTTTAAATCCATGTTTAGCTAAAACATCTTTATGTTTATCATATGATGATTGTGCTTTTTTAATATGTTTTTTTTGTATTGCTCTTTTAGTAATTTTATTAAAACTAGGCTTAGAGGGTTTAATTGCATCTTCTTGTTTATTTTGTTTTTGAAGGTATGCAGCTATTGCCATATCTTTTTTCTTTTCATCAGATTTACCTTTAAATTGTGGCTTATCAGATTTTTTAAAATCATCTATAAAATCCCCTGCTGTAGATTTTTTAGTTAACTTTTCTTTATGTGTTTGTGGCTTAGTTGGTTTAGTTGGTTTACTTGTACTTGATGCATAAGGACTTTTAGGTGGACCTACTTTCCATTTTTTTGGATTCTTTAATAGTTTTAAATATTTTCTAGAAACATAAATTTCCTTAAAAGCTTTATTTAATTCTTCTTTTGGTATACAATTAGGAACTGTTTTACCATTTTTCTTTTTTACACCTAATTGTCTATAATCTTTCCAACATGGATCTTTATCTTCTTTAAGACCCAACATTTTTCTAACTGCTGCATTAACTAAATCTTTAGCATCTGTTCTTGATAATTTCATTTTAGAAGCTATTTTTCTCTCTGCATCTGCTGGTGTTCTAGCCATTGCAGATATTGCATTTGCTTTTTTAATCTCATCATTAGTAAATTTTCTTTTAGCTTCATCCATATTTTCTGTATCTTCTTTACCTTGCATTCTCAATTTAAATGCTTTTCTTAAATCCGATGGTAAAACTCTTTCTATATTCGTAATATTTTCTTCTGGTTTTTTAATTAATTTTCTTAATTCTGTTTTTACTTTACCAGCTGAATTACTTTGTACATAAATTGATGGTAGACCTTCTATATCTACTTTAAAGTTAGCTTCGTTTAAATAATTTGTAAAATATTGATCAATAGATTCATTAGCTTTTCTACTTCTCATTCTAGATAATCTTTCCATTTCACCCTTCCTTACACGAGGCATTAACCTTTTAGATATTTTTTTAATCATTGTTTTCTTTGTTGCTACACGCTTATCAATAGCTTGCTTTGCAGCTGGGGATAAATTTCTATAATTAACTCCTCTTTTACCTGCTAATTTTTTTCTCATAAAACCTATAGCTTTTCTTGCTGCTCTTTTCTTTAATTTAGCAGTACTTGCGGTTTTCTTTGATGCTATTTTACGCCCTCTTTGAAGTTTAGTTCTATATCTTCTCATCATAATACCGCGAGCTCTTCTTTGTTGGGTATTTAATACTTCTGTGAGAAGTCCTTCTGATTCTAATTGTTCTGCTAATTCCATACCTGATCTTACCATGTTGAATACTTTATCTGATATTGATGATAATTTAGAAGCGATACCTTTCTTAAAGGAAGCTTTATCATCGTCTTTTACTGCTGCTCTTAATTTAGATGCGGACATTGATGCAGTTCCTTCTGCATCAGGATCTCGAGTACCAGCACTTACAACTTTATACGATTTAAATTTAAAATCTTTACCGTTATACATTGCTAATCTTTCATATTCTGATACTCGATCAGATCCAGCAACTATTACAACATTATCATATTGCCCTGTTAATTCTTTAAGCAAGCTTATAACGTTGTTAGCTTTTGATCGGCGCAACAAATCATTACCAAAAGCTTTTGCTGCTAATTTAAATTTATCAGCGTAAGGTAGTGGATTTTTTTGTGCGTCGAATGTTTGGGAGAGAAATAGAAGAGGTATGCCTTTTTCCTTGCGGGCTATATCGCGTAGTTTGCTAACTAAAACTTCGTGTCCTTTTGTAGGGGGATTATATCTACCAAAGCTGAATACAGCTGTTGTTTCTTTAGCTTCTTTAATAGCTGGTGATATAATAATTTTATCACTTTGTGATTTTGAATCAGATTTACTGTTCTTAATTTTTTTAGTTTTGCTTTTATCCATTTTATTATCCTCGCCAGGTTTTCCTGAGACTTACTGGTTCTTCATGTGTAGGTTTTCCTAAGACTAACTACACTCTTATTTATACATTATCGTTATGCAAGAATAAGTAATCAGCATTAGAACTTAATATAAATGAATATCCAAGATTTTTTAATAATTCATGACCTCTTCCGAGTTCTGTGATGATAGCTGGTTTTAATAATCTTATAGTTGCTTGGGCACCCATAATTACAGCTTCTTCATGTCCTTCGACATCAAGATGTATTAAATCTATATCTGGTAATTGTAATGAATCTATAGTTGTTTGCATAACCTCAATATCATGATTTAAATCAATATCTCTAGGATTAATAGAAAATGTGCCTCTATTGGCATAATTTCTTCTTTTTAAATTTACTAATTTTTGAGTATCACCTAAAGCCATTTGTAGTTTGGTGCATCTATCACTTTGTGTGTTATTTACAAGATAATAAAAATTAACTGGATCTGGTTCTATTGATACTACCTTATCAAAATGATTCAAGTAAAATCTTGCATACATGCCAAGATTACCACCAGCTTGTAATACTTTATGGAATCCCCAACCTCTTTTAATTAATTCATTTTTAAATTTAGGCCAGTTTACAATCCAATCTCTAAGTGGACCATCATCTAATGATCCAAATGATCCTGTATCATCTTTATGCCAGAATAAACAAGCTGTTTGTTCTATATTGCCATTTGGTAGATCTTTTAAAATTAAATTTTTATAAAAATTAAATTCTTCATCTTTAATATATTCTGGTCTCTTTATAGGGACCATTATCTTTGCCATCCTTTAAGTATATCAGGTGAAAAGTTTGCATAACTAAATTCAAGCCTATCTACTAACTTGACTGCATTATTTCCTATACGATCAATTGCAACAAATCCTTCTTGTCCTGTAACTTTATAACCATTTTTTGTTTTAAGAAATGTTCTTAAAGAACCTGCTTCATTCATTTTTCCAATAATATAATGTTTACAAACAACTATTTTTTGCATTAAATTAAATACATTAGCAAGAGAAATAGGATCAGCTAATACCTTCATAAATTCTTTCTTTTTTTCTTCGACACCTGCTTTGCCTTTAGGTGTTTTTCTTTTAGCAATTTCTTTATTATAATATTCAGTAATATAATTAAGAAATGCTTGCGATAGAGCCATTCCTGTTGGCCAGCTTTGGCCTTCACGTATATAAGAATTTAAAAAGGTTTTAATTTTTTTCTTTACTTCTTCACTATCTTTAATATTATTTAAATATTTTGCTTTAATTTTTCTAAATATTTGCCCAGCTATTCTTAACTCAGCAGTTATTTGACTGGTCTCTTCAAATGTCATAGTAGCTCTACCAGACACATCTTGATACACTGCATCTACAGACCAGACACTTGGTGATTTTTTTAATCTCGAGGCTATAGTTTTACCGAATGATGCCTTCATTGTTTGAAAAGAATCCCCAGTATATGTTGTATGCCATACAATACCTATTTCACTCTTTTTAATAGTTTTACCGAGAGGAGTATTTGCGGGTACTGCATATAAAATGGTATTAGGATGAAATGTAATAAATTTATTTTTTTCTATATCTTGATACTCGAGATCCGATTTATCATACAAAAAGTCACCTTGAACACATATATCTGTTATACCCAATTTAGGTAATTGTTGTAAAGCTTTAAGCATTTTTTTTTGTAAATCACCTGTTGTATCTTTTTTCACATCTTTAGGTGTTTTATATACTTTAGGAGTTGTGTTGAAAATAGATTTCTTTGCTACATAAAATTTACCATCTGATGGATCTACGCCCGCAAATACTGCAGGTGATCCATCCCATTTTACAGATACATTTACTCTATTATCACTTTTGCCCGCCAGCATATCTCTTAATGATTGGATAAAATTAATCGCTTCTCTGGCGCCATCAACACCTCTATTTAGAACATTATCTTCCAAATGTTCCATATGAGAATTGTTTGACTCTATAATAAAATTATTAAATTTTTTCATTATGACCTCGTGTTTATAGATATATTTATAATATTATAAACCAAGGACTTTCATAATAGATCTAGGCTCAGTAGGCAACCCTTTACCGTCTCTTAAATGGTCTTCTATCTGACCAAAATAAAAAGCCGCTTCAGCTTGTTCTGCTGATTCACATTCTAATCTAGCATTTTTAAAAAATTGCAATAACTTCATTGATTGGCCGTTATCAAAACCACTAGCATTAAAAGTCTTAGCTTTTCTTTGATTACTCATTTATAACTCCCTTATTATTTTTATATACTTCATCAACCCAAGATGTAGGCACATTAGCTAATCTTGACGCATTCTCTATAATATTATCTTTATTATCTGGACACATTAATGTAGCTTCTTTCAATGCGTAGACAATATCTTCTTTAATTGTCAAATTTTGTCCCTCTTCTCAATTGTCTTATTAATACACCTAATACATTAGACCAATATTGTATGCCCCATGCAGACTTATTATCTCTACAAAATTGTAAGGCGGTTAATGTATTATCTATTCTTTTTTCTAAATGTTTATTCACCATTATAGGTGGCCTCTACTGAATCAGTATAAAATTTATCCTGATGAGCAATATTAATTTTAGTAGCTATAGCTACTGCTAAACTAGCATTACTATCTATTATACGAGCAGCAAATATATCCTGCTGTACAGCTGTCATCTTTTCTAAATCTGCTATTACCTTATTAATATTAAGCATTTTATTTCCTTTTTTATTATTATATAATTTATTATACTGACAAAACAAATAAAAATCAACACTTATTTTGGATAATTTACTAACTTATCAAAACCGAAAGATGCAACAATATATTTTTCTTTATTTAATTCTAAAATATCACCAACAGATAGAGAATGAAATTTTAAACTAAATCTATCTATTTTACCTATAGGACCAATATTACCTATCTCAAAAGCTTCATCTAAATCATTAGTATCTATAGTAGCAGTATGCTCATAATTATCTATATGCTTATCAAGGTTAAATAACTTTTTATCATTCATACCATAGAAAGTAGGTGACTCTGGCATAATTTTATAACTATCTAATTGAAATACTTTAATCATTATATGGAACCTCCCATTCTTAACAACGCTACAGCAATACAAATGTATGCACAAATACAACAAATAATTTTAAATCTAAATTTCTCTGCTAAATGCTTTCTTTTATATTCTTCCATTTTAATCCTTATTCTTTATTATATAATTTATTATCACATCAAATAATATAAAAGTCAACAGTTTTTTTCATAAAAATAACTTTTTTTTGCCGATTGTATAAATTTTTTTTGTAGAGGTTCTTCTAGATTATATGCCTGTATTTCCCATGGTCTATCTTTATATTCTGATTCAGTATAATCAATATTATACCAATGATCACAATATAATTTACCTGTAGCATGTTGCCACACATGAACCATTTCATGGCATATAGTTTTAATTAAATTTTGAGGGGTTTGTTTAGAATGAATTTCGAGTTCAAATTCTCTAGATGTTATAGCCATACAATAACCAACGGCACCATCTTTAGATATATCGTTTAAATTGACAGATATATCTAAGGTTTTAAATCGAGACATCAAATTAGATATACAAAAATTAACAACTGATTCAGCTAATTCTCTTTGTGATTTTAATCCACCTATACACTCTACATAATTCATTATAATTAATTCCTTATTCTATATTATAATTAATTATAGAACATAAATTAATAAATATCAACAGTTTTTTTGATAAAAATATTATTTAAATGTATCTGTAAAGGCTTCATTTATATTGATGGGGGATATTGATGAATTGTTAGATATAATAAAAAGTGGAGTATGGCCATCAAAACCTCCACCTGAATTTAAATGATAACAAGCTGTAGTAGCATTATTTCTTTTATTATGCCTACTAATTATAAAATTTGTATATATTTCAAGTACGCAGTATTGTTTTTTTCTTCTTACTATTTTATAGTTTGTTGTCATGTAAAATCCTTAAATAGTTCTACTGGTTTATCCATAGCTTTGCCCATTTGTGTATTATCAAAAACAGGGCCTTCTATAATATCATTTTGAGCGTCTTGTTCTACATCATATAATCTCATCTTAGATTTATCAATACCTATTACGAATCTTTTATTTATGTTGGGATCAGCATATCTATTTTTTAATTGTTTACACATTATTTGATTTAGATCTTGTAGTTCTTCGGTGCTAATAAGCGCAAACATAAAGTCAGCAGTGGCAGGAAGACCGAAGCTCTCCGAGGTGTCTTCAAGGCCCACGTCACTAGCGCCAAAACCCGATCTTGTTGTTTGTGTCGCAGAGAAGATCGGCACGTTGAATTCCACCGCCAGACCTCTAAGCTCTTCTGCAATCGCTTTAATATAAGTATACGAATTGACATTTGCTCCTGCTCTTAACCTTGACGACATACAAATATTAAGATAATCAATATATATCACATCAGGTATAAAGTTACGTTTTAATTTAAGTTCGTTTAATAAATGTCTAAAATGTCCGGCACCTGCAGAAGCAGTTGGATATTCTTTTATAACGAGCTTACCTTTAGTTTTACTAGCCACCCTATCAATCTTTTTATCAAAAGCATCCTTTGGTAACATGTAAAGTTCTTCCATTGTGACATTCAATAAATTAGCATCTATTCTCTCTGCTATTTTTTCTTCTGCCATTTCTAAAGTAATATACAATACATTCTTACTTCCTAGAAGATTAGCAGATGCGCAGTGACACATGAATAATGATTTTCCAACACCTGTACCTGCTAATGCAATATTTAATGTTTTATTTGGTATGCCACCTCTTGTTATTTTATTAAGATATTCTATATCAAATGGCAGTCTCGATTCCTTTTTTTGATAAAAATCAAATCTCTCTGAAGCATCATCAATAAAATCGTGTCCTACATGATTATCAAATGATACACCTAATGCATCACTTAGTAATTGTGGTATAGACCCTTTATCCTTACCATCATTTGCTTTACCGTCAATAATTTGAATAGAATCCATGATAGCGTTATATATAGCTTTCTCCTGAACCCACTTTTCTGTATTATCAAGTAGCCATTCAAAATTTGTATTTTCGTCGACGTCGAGTTTATTGATGTATTCAACAGCTTCTGAATGAAGCGTATCGTTAACATCTGTTCTATTACCCAAATCGATAACGAGAGCCTCATTAGACGGAAGTGCGTTGAAAGTCTTGATATGATTGTCAATAATCTCATATACTAACCTTTCTGTATTATCACTAAATAAAGTCTTTTCAAGATAAGGAATAACCTTTCTTGAAAATTCCTCATTCTTCGTTAGATTCGATATTATCGTCTGTTCTATATTCATCTGTTTCAACACCATATAAAAATTCTTTTCTTGCTGCTTCTTCTAATTTAACCATTATATCTTCGGTAAAATACTTTTCAGGTTCTTTATTAATAGTTTTACCAAATACCTTAGTGCCATCTGGCATCTCAAATCGTGTTGATACTTTTTTAATAATATCATATTTTTCTGCTAATTGTAGAAGACCATAATATCTATCAAGCCCTCTCTCATAGTGTAATAGCACTTCAACACCTTTATTTTCTTTTGATATTCTTGATTTGTGCATTTTACATTTTATTATATTACCAATAATGTCTGTACCATCACGTTCTTTCTTTTTTGAAAGATAGCATATTGAAGATGCCGCATATTTTAATCCAGAGCCACCACCCATTTCTTTTACTGGAATATAAGAACCTATTAATTCATATACATGATTTGTAACAATCATTGGTATTTTAACCTTAGCAAGCTTTAATGTTAATACTCTAAATGTAGCTTTGATTATTTGTGATTTGGTCATATCTCGTGTTTCTTTACCATCATTAGTGTCTTCTAATTCTTTAGTAGTTGACATTAAACCTAATGAGTCTAAAACCATCATCATTGGTGGGCGATCTTTAATAGGAGCTTTATCATAAGATTCAATAACCTTTAGTGCATGGTGTCTAAATTTTTGTATTGTATCCGGTTCTGCAATAATAACTCTTTTAGTATCAATACCTCTTGATTCCATCATCTCTTTAGTAACAGCAGCCTCAGTATCATAATATACAATACCGCCTGTTGTATTATTTTCTAAAAAAGACTTAACACAGCTTAATACAAAAAATGTTTTTCCTGTAGCTGACTCACCAGCAAAGGCTGTTATTTTATTATTAGGAATACCGCCGTAAAGACTACCACTTAAAGCAGCATTTAATATATAACTACCTGTGTCTACGGTTCCAGAAAACTCAGCGGATTGTGTACCATCCGCAGCTATTGAAGTATCTTCATCCTTCATATCTGCTACTAAATCACGAAAAAAATCACTCATCTATAGAACTCCTTAATTCTTGCACTCTTGCTTCGAGTACACTTATTGTTGTATATAAATGCCCTGTATCTTCAGGCATAATTCTAGATTTTTGAATTGCTATCTCATCCATTAAAAAAATAATCCTATCAACTATCTTTCCGTGTTCTGAGTTCTTGTGCATTAATACTCCTTTATCAATATTAGCTTGTTGTTCCATATACTGTGCAGTATAATATTTTGACATATCTGTGTTATCTGTCATACTCATTATCCTTATAATATATTAGTTTTGATTAAATGTCAATAGTTATTATATAAAAAAACTATCTAATGTCATTTGCTTTTCAACATTCCAACCAATAGCATTCATAATAGTTTTAATTGGTTCAAGAAAAGATTTTTCGAATTGTGTATTAAAATCAATATATTTGTGTATACCAAATTGATCTGGCAATACATTCGATGCAGCTATAACATGCTCTAATGTTGGATTAGGAACCTTGAGATAACAAAATTTTACTTTATCACCATTATTAATAGATTCAAATTTATTACCTAATCCATGTTCTATTAATAATTTATTATATACTAGAGCACCTCTTACATGAATTGGTACTCCTTTGCCGCCAAGGACATATTCGTGTTTTATTCTACCACCTTGACCATTTGCTCTACTACCAATAAGCCTTACTGATCTAGGAAAGGCTATATCTTCAAATGGTAGTGTTTTAAATTCTTCTCTAAAGTTATCTATAAATTTTATAACAGCTTCTTCATCTTCGTTCATTATAACTGTTATACAATCTTTAATTTTAGTTCTACAAGCTGAAGGAGTAGAGGAGCGGACAGCCTCAATGCCCATTATCTTTAATTTGGGCGTAGTATATCTAACACCCTCACTATCAAATACATTCATAATATAACGCTTCTTGGCTGTCCAAATAGCTTTATTAGCTATATTCTCTCTCTTCATAACCATCTTTTGGTCATATGCATTAACATACTCTGCTAATTCTTTATAACATTTATCAATATAAGGTTCTAATTGTGTTGTGCAAACTTTGTCTAACCAATTGACAGTCTCTTCATTTGTGTGATCCGGATAAGCTAATTCAACAAGCTTATCTAATTTTAAATACATAGAATCGGTATCTACCGCAAGAACATAATCTTTATCTTCTGTATTTAATAATTTATTTAAATATACATTTATTTTAGCTTCCATCCATTTAATAGAGAGCTGGCCCCCTTTAGTAATTGACTCAGCATATTTTGGATCAAACCATCTAAAATATTCATTACCTAAAGCACCATAAACACTATTTAATTGGATTTTCTTAGCCATCTGCATATTATTACATTGTGCTATTGTCTTTTCTAAATCATATGATGGACTCCTCTCATACTCTTGTTTAGCCTTAATCATTCTATCTTTCCAGACAGTACGATCATTATACATTTTAAACATTAAATTAGGTAAAAACCCAACTTGATCCTTCGTATAAACATCCCCGGTTGCAGCAATAGTAGCATTTATATCTTTAAGATGTTTATTGTGCTTCTTCCAACTTCCATCAATAATCTCATCAATAGAAGGTGTGAATCCTATATGTTTAATATGTGTTTCTGGAGAAATATTATATTGCATAATCAGGTGAGGATACAAAGAATTTAAATCAAATGATACAACCCAGTTATGCATATCAACCTGGGGCTCTTTAACATATGCACCTTCAATTTTATTATTTTTATGGTTTCTATGAAATTGTGGTATTGCAATATTATTATCTAATAAATAATTATGTATTATCACATCCCATAATCTAACAGAACCAAATACATCCGCATAATTAACTTTGCCATCATAAGCAATAGCATATGCTTGTTCGATTAATTTTAATTTATCTTCTAGTCTATCAACTAACTCCACATCTTTAATATTATAGTCTATAAACTTTGAATAATCTTTTTTATATAATTCTAATAATGATGAAAATTCAGAATAATCTATTTTACGTTCGCCCAACTCAACAGTAGCTATATGATCTAATCTATAAGATTCTTGAACTACAAACATAAATTTTTTATATAATTGCATATAATCAAATACGGCTACACCAAGAGGAATATAAGTATTATTCTCTTTACCTTGTATTTGTATTGATTTCTCTTTAAGAATGCCCCAAGGAGATAATTTATTAGCAAATTCTCTATCTATTATACGCGTCATTCTATTGATAAGATAAGGAACATCAAAAAATTCTACATTCCATCCTGTAATAACATCAGGATCAATTGCATTCCAAACATCCATAAATTTTATTAATAGGTGTTGTTCATTATCACATTTTATATATTCAACATTATCATTCTTATTATCATACTCACCAACACCGAAGACATAAAATTTCTTCTTATACGACATTGTAATAGCTGTAACAGGTTTAGTCGCATCATCTATAGATGGGAAACCTTCATCAGCTGCTACCTCTATATCAACATTAACGACACGTATTAACTCAACATCATATTTTATTTGGCCATCATATGTATCATTAATATATGGATACTCATAATTAGTCGTGCCATAAAAAGATCTGTTACTTACATCTTTATTCTTAAAGACATATTCTTTAGCTTTGGAAACAGATTCAAATACTTTTTTATCAACTTTCTTACCAGCCAATGTTCTATACTTAGTATTACCGAATGTTGATGGAAGAAAAAGATAAGGCTTACAATGTTCTTTAAATTGTACTCTCTTACCGTTGTGATAGCCTCTTACTAAGACATCATTACGTTCAATATAAACACTTGTATAAAATTTCATCATATAATTATATTACTATATTATTACTGAAAAAGCAACAACTAATTGCTTACTGCGCGCATTCTTTTTACAAGACGGCCAGCTCTATTGGGAACTTGTTTATACCATCGACTGTCAATCATTTCATTTGCTGCGGCATTCCAATCAGACGCCATTACACCAGCTTTCATGCCTTTAAATTTAGATAATCTAGGTCTTCCCATATTAAACATCATATTAGCAATAATTAATTGAACTTCATCTGGCAGTTCTTCAAAATTTTTATATAATTTATTGCAATCAGCTACAACTATCAATACATCATTATTGAAACACTCAACAATTCTCGCATCAGATACAGGTGTATCTACTGGCATTTTATATTCTGGATCTTTTTTTGTTATAAGGTGGCCTATACCAAAAGTAGGTAAACCAAGGTGGTCTAAGTATATTTGATCAACTCTACCCTCGTCAACTTCTAATTCTCTTCTCAATTGATTAATATTCATTTAATAATCTCCATAATTAGTATTGAAAAAATAGAGAGCGATAAACTCGCTCTCTATATATAGGTGTTTAATAACCTCTTTTTTTTAGGTTCTTTTCTCTACGAGCTAAATCAGCAAAGTCCACTGATCTTCCTAGATATCTTTCAATTTCATTTTGTTGATATCTACGTAGCATATTATTTAAGAATGATAATAAATTGCTCATTTAAAATTATTCTTTCTCATTTGCTCATTTAGTTTATGAGTTAAGCTTGTAACTGTGTGGTCTGGATAATCATGTATTAATAATTGTGCTACATGTCTATTAACAGACATTTGACGTCCAATTATAAATGCTACGATTATACTTTTTAATCCAGCTTTAAACCTATCAAAAAAAGTATTAAGAGTTTTCCCGCAATAATTCGCGGTTAGTGTTAGTGTTGTCATTATGACCCCCGAGTTGATTAATTTTAATTTTACGGGGACGCATTTCTTCTGGTATACGACGCTCTAAATGAATTACGAGCATACCATCCTGAAGATCAGCTCCTTTGACTTCTACAAACTCTGACAGCCTAAAAGATCTCTCAAATTGTCTACCGGAGATTCCTTTATGAACATAAAGATCTTGGTCTCTCCTTTGGGATCTATTGCCTTTAACAGTCAATATACCATCATGAGTGGATATATCAATATCTTCTTCTTTAAAGCCGACTACAGCTAATTCGATAAGATATTCATCATCTGAATGTTTAATAATATTGTGAGGTGGATAATGGTCTTTCTGGTGATGTGCAGCTAATCGCTCAATGTCTCCAAAAATGTGATCAAATCCAACAAACGCGGAACGTGGAAATTTAAAAGTAGTGCCTGTCATATGTACCTCCTTATGCAAGCAAGGTTAAAATAAACGGCTCACCATGTGACACCGTTATTATATATATGGGTATTATATCTTATAATACAAGGTATATAATTATTTTTTTATTATTTCTTCTAGTCTAGGTTCAAAGAATTTAGGACCTTTTAAAACTTTACCATCTTCTCTATAAATTGGTTTACCATCTTCACCTAGCTTAGACATATTCGATAAATGAACTTCTTTAAATGTTTTATCTAGATTTATTCCATATGTGTGCCCTGCACCATATATAACATATAATAAATCTGTTAAAGCATCTGCAATTTCTATAGTATTTTTTGTATTTACTGCATCTTTTAATTCTTGTAATTCTTCCTCAATTAATTCTATTCTCAATCGTCTTGTTTTATGATCTGGCCAAAATAATTTTTTATTAGTTTGTTGACCAAATGATGTCATAAATTTACCTACATCACTAAAATTACTCATTATTACACTTTCTTTTTTCCAATATTATATTTTGGAATTAGTTCCCATTGATCTTTAAATTTGTGAGGTATTATTTTTATTTTACTTATTGGCAATTTAATTGCAAAATTATCACTATCTTTTTTTAATATTTTAACTAGGTCCCATTCTGCAAGTAATTGTATAATAGAATTTCTTCTGCCAATATCCTCATCAGTTATTGTAGATTCTTTTCCATCTAGTGCGAAGAGCTCCTTAAAGTGCACAATATAATATTTACCTTGTTTATGTAATATATGGCAACTTTGAAATAAAGTATTAGTTCGTCTGGAAGCAACGCCTATTCTTGTAAGAGTCTCTCTTACTTTTAGAAAATCATCTTGTTTTTCTAAAGATATTTCTATCATGTTTTCGATTAAATGCATTTTTAGCCACCTTTGTCTAATTTCTTTCTTATTTCTAAAATATCTTGTTTAGAAAGTGCAGACAAAGCCTGGTATGCCTTAGTATACGAATAATTATAATATTCGCAAATAATATCAATGTCATCACTTTCATCTCTTTTGGCCCATTTTGTAAATCTTTTTTGGGCTCTGATACTATTTAGGAAATATTCGTATTGGAGTTTATTGTCTATTTCATGCCTGGCATTCATTTCATTTGCATATAATACTGTATCAACAAATTGAGATAATGCTCTATTTGTTATATATGGTTCATATAATTTTTCTGCTAAATCATCATTCTCAGTATCTCTCATCATGTTATTCTTTTTATGATGAATACTATTTACATAATCAAATACACCCATTATTCAAACTCACACTGTACCATTATTTCAGTTAAGCAGGCAACAACATTAATTTCAGGATCAGCAACAAAGGCTGCTTTGTATTGATAGTCTGCAATAATTAAAACTAATTTAGGTATACTACTTTGTTTAACATACTCACTAGATTTGTCATATAATTTGCGGAATAATGCTGTAGATTCTTGATCCATATTCTGGGCAACCCATTTTCTCATATCAGAAAATTTCTTATCTTTCATATGCTTGACCACATTATCAATAGATATTTCTTCAAGCTTACTTAATAATCCAGAGTCAATTTTACCAGTAGAACTATATCGTTGTAATTCATTTAATACTCTTCGCCAGTCTGGAAAATGTTTATTAATAAATTGAGCTACTACCTTTGTGTCGTGTTCTACATTTTCTTTGGTTAATATCTCACAAGACCTTTCCCAGAAATTTTTAGCCATTAATGGTCTATCTGAACTAGGTATATTAAAATCAACTATACTGCATCTTGATTGTAGTGGGGCAATAATTCTATTTTTAAAATTACAAGTTAAAATAAAACCACAATTCTTAGAAAACTCTTCCATAAAATTTCTGAGAGCAGGTTGGGTAGAATTTGCATTTAAATAGTCTGCTTCATCTAATATTACATATTTGCGGCCACCAGTAAAAGATACAGCTGATGCAAAATTTCTAATCTCAAAACGCAATGTGTCTATGTTGCCGTTCATACTACCGTTAATTATAATATAATCACATTTTAATTCTTCAAGTATAGCTTTAGCAATTGTAGTTTTACCAACACCAGGACCTCCGGATAATAGTAAATTGGGTATATTGCCTTGTATAACAAATTGCTTGAATGTATTCTTAAGATCAGATGGTAATATACAGTCTTCTATATTTCTAGGTCTATATTTTTCAACCCAGAGAAAATCCTTTTCATTTGTCTGCATATTAAACTCCAAATGAAGAATTGGCTTCAGTTGCAACCCAATATATCATCTTAGCACCTTCTGTGTTTAAGCTGCTAAATTTAGCTATTCCTCTTGTGGATATTTCTATTTTATAGTCTTTGTCTATTAATTTTAGATTTTCTACTTTAAATATAAATTTAAATGTGTTTGTAGTAGTTCCTACATTTTGATTATATATGTCAGCTGTAGGATTTTTAGAATCCATAGCACCTATCGCAATATTAGAGCCATCACCCATAATAACTATCTCAGGCAATTGCATAACACCAGATGCTCTCAATGCATTATTAATATCATTCCATTCAATATTAATTGATACCTCTGGATTAGGAAAACTTATTTCTTTTTCAGGTGGTGTAACAATCATAGACTGATCCGCAAATGTATAATTAACAGATCTCTTGGAATCTTTTATTTCCATATGAGTTGATTCAAAACTTATTACAGGTTCCTGAAATAAGGATAATACTCCTAGGAATCTTGATACTTCATATATCCCACCAATTGAATCAAAATGTTCATCAGTATTTGCTATCGCCATAATTGTCTTATTGGGTGACACAGTAGAAATGGCTTTACCTGGTTTAATTAGTAATGATGGATTAATAGTTGAAAAGTTCTTAAGAACATTTAATGTATCTTCACTTAATTTCATAATTTATATCTTTCATAATGTTATAATTTACTTGTTTGCAATGTCTTTTTTCTTGCCTAACTTACTTTTATCTGCTGTAGCAGCGACATCTATTTGAGCTAGGTCTGCTAATGATCCTCCAAATATATAACTGCCTACGTGTTGGAGCTTCATCCACGGGCATAACCAAATCTTTAATTCAGCTTTTCTAGCCCATTGACAAAACATATAATCTTCAGATAAATATCTTTTTGTATCCGGATCAATTAATGCTTGGAAATACATCATAATTTCTCTACTTCCATCAAAGTGTTCTGTCCTAACATGATCGGGCAAATACATTAATTCTGGATACTTCTTAGCAAATACATCAAATGTATTTCTTCTAATAAGCATAAAACCAGTTCCTCCCTCTAACACTTCTGTTGGCGTATCAATTCTTATCCTTCCTCCACCACTGGCTGGATTGAACACATAATCACCTACAAACTTTTCTAGATCATTAGGATTTTCATCTGCTATACCTTTATCAACTGCTGCTTTAACCTTTTCCCATGAAATACATTTTTTAGGATATGGTCCACACAATATATCTAATGGTTTACCGTCTTCTATTTCCGGATGGCCTTCAGATAAAGCTAATAATGTTATTACATCTTTTGCATCAAATCCAATATCAGAATCAATGAAAATCATATGAGAACAATCAGATCTTAAAAATTCATCCACGCAATAATTTCTAGCTCTAGTAATAAGCGATTCATTAAATAAATAATAGAATCTAATCTCTATACCATGTTGTGCGCACATTGCAGATAAATCATTTGTAGACTTACAAAACATACCTGCACATTGACCACCATACATTGGAGCCGCTATAAATAATTTTCTTTTTCTTAATTCATTAATGTCTATTTTAATTTCCATTATTTCCATCCTGATATTGACCATTATATTGATGATTAGTTTCTGCTTTTACAGTTATAAACTGTGCTATTCTAGTATTAGGGGATAAAAATACCTCACCTGATGATATATGCATAGTGCCTCCTATAAAGTTCTTAAACCCACTATCATATAATCCACTTGTAATAAACACCCCATTTCTATTTAATGTAGACCTTGGTATAATCCAACCAGCAATTCCTTCGGGTAATTCAACGTAGTGTTCTGTCTCAAATTCATATGATCCTGGATATAGATGCCATATAAGCTTATCTTTATCTTTAGGGTCTGGGAAGAGAGGGAGTTCAGATTTGTGTCTATCCTGTCGATGCATTTCGGTTAATACAAAAGGCTCATTTGTAATCATCTTTAGGTTTGATATTTTTAGATCTACTGCATTTGGTTGTATACAGTCATCTGCCACTTGCGTGACGAATTGTTGTGAGTGTATCATCATATATTAGCGCCTTCTTTCATTATATAATATTCTTCAATTAAATTATCAATATACTCAATATTATCACTAGCTTGTGCTATGGATTCTGTATTTTCTGTTGAGATATTAATATCATATTTATCATTTATATATTCATTATTTATAGATTTATTTTCTATACCTAATTGGATAGCTATAGAAGAATCCCAACTATTTATATACTTTTTAAATTGCTTCATGGATATTATTTCATTATATCCATAGTTAAGTCCATGCAAATGTATTTTTTTATCTCTATCAATTAACTTTCTGAGTATACCTTTAGATTCTAATTCATACATTAATTTGATTCTAGTATTGTGTTTTAATTTATCATTATCATTTATATTATAAGCCAATTCAGCAGTCTGTGCAGAAATCATAACATAGTCTATCCAATCTGCACTTATGGCATGATGGAAGCCATAAATTAAATCATCAAGATCACCTACCATACATTGAGGTGCATACATAATTTTAAATCCCATTCCTTTAAAAACCTTACCTAATTTCATAGATGCTTCTATTGTTTCCATTGTGTCATATGAAGGGTAGTTAGGCAATATTATACAATTGGCTTTTAATTTATTACATAACGTAATTAAATTGCCAAAGTCATCTACACCTTCAGAATTTAAAATAATCTCATAATTATTTTTATCAATAAAATAATTTAAATATTTTTCATTTGATAAATGATTGGCATACACCATTTGTATTTTATTTTCATCAATAATAGGTAAAAGGTGTAATGGGGCTGTATGTATGAATTTCATTTTACTCACCAAAATAATATGGATTCTCAACTGTATTAAAATCAGAATCTTCTTTGTTAATTACGTTTTTATTTTCTATATCTAATTTAAAAATACGATTAGCATCAATAGAATAACAATTTTTAAACATAGTAGAGGATATATTCATATCGCCATCAATAAATAATGGACTTATTTCATTTCTAAATATATTGATATTATGTTTATAATACCATACACAACTAAAAGATCCATCGATATTATTAGGTGTTTTTAATTCAATTAATTGCTTTAATAATAATTTAGTATCCCATGAATAATCAACATTATATAATGATTGTAATCTTTTAATTTCATATTCTTTTATTATACCATTATGCCATAACAATTGTCCTCCTATATCAGCAGGATGAATATTATCATTATAATTGTCAGCTGTAGGTGCTTGTTGATGTACAATACAATAATGATTATCTGGTATTGTTATGCAATCATAGGGTAATGGGCCTAATCCTGTCTTAACCTCTCTTAGTAATGATGATGTATTATTAATATAAGTTATACTATGAGAGTAAGTACCTCTATATTCATTTAATTTAGCCAATTCAATTATTTTATCTGAGGAATATGATCCTACAATACTACACATTAATCATTTTCTCCCATGGTATATGTATTTGATATGGTATTGGGTCCTTCATACCTGCTTTTGCAAAACCAGCTATTCTTTCAGCACATGAAGGACATACACTACATGATGACCCGAATTCATTCGGATTATAACATGTAAGTGTAGATTCAAGTAAATATGTACTATTCATTTCTTTACATATTTCTATTTCTTGTGCTTTAGATAAAAGGCTAAACGGTGCCATTATTTCTACTTTATGTGTTCTATTTTGAATAGCTACAGCATTCAATGAGTCAACAAATTTTTGTGATGTATCCCAATATCCATATTCATCATGTACTTGAAGGCCAGTAAAAAGGTATGAAGCATTAGAAGCTTCTGCTTGTGCCATAGTAAGACTTAGTAATATTAAATTACGAAATGGCACATAAGTCTTTGGTTGTGGATCTCCTAACACATCTTTAATAGTCGGCATTGCTACATTGCTACCTGATATATTAGCTGATATAGGTTCAGCAATTTCTCCTAGTATACTGAGATCTAGAATCTTATGTCCTATGCCTAGTAACTCACAAAGTTTAGAAGCTTTAGTAAGTTCTATACTTTGTTTTTGTCCATAATTATATGATAATGCATATACATTTTCTTTACCATATCTTTCAACAAGCATCATAGTCATAATAGAAGAATCTAATCCGCCTGATAATACAGCCAATACATTTTTATTTGTATCCGGCAACTTACTGAGTGCTTCTTTTAAATTCATTTTGATTCCTTAAGCTTAATTAATCTTTCTTTTTCTCTTTGACAATACCATGCTGCTTTGTCTAGATCTTCTATTTCTTTATCAATTAAATCATATCCAATTTCTTCTTTACGTCCAGATCTTAACAAATACTTAATTGCATTACCTTTAGAAAAATTTAAATTAAAATACTCAATAATATCTATTACCTCATATCCAGCAATAGACTTATAATGATTAGGATTAATTTTGTTATCTACCATTTTTAACAAGCTCCTTAAATACATCTACATTATACATTATACTATCAATATTGATTTTAGTCAACGGCAAATCAGCAAAATTATCAAATTTAATTTTAGGTTTTTCAAATACTCCTGCTGATGTATATCTATTACCCTCAATGGCTGCAGCTATAGGATTAGATGTATCAACAGAATATATCCAATTGTACTTATGATAAAATTTAAATTCTAATGCAGCCCATGTTCCTAGAAGGTGATGTAATGTATCTTTATTAATATGTCTCTCTAATTTATCTATAAGTTTTACTCTTTCTAGTGCATGTTCTACAGGTGTTAAATTATTTTCAAATGCCCAATTAAAGCAAAATGGAATACCTATCATAGGCAAATGAGGAAATTCATTATCATATGCTTTATAACATTCTATAAATTCATCAGGCGTATTTCCTTGAATAACAGCCATAGCTTTTGATTCAAGATGCGGATACATCTCCAGAAATTCTCTTGTTCTTTTTAAAGTGGTTTGCATATCTCCAAGCACATCAGGCAATACAAATATCTGAGGATTAATTATATTTACATATTTTACAATAAGATCATTTGATAATGCTTTACCTAATTCAAAACAAGAGTTGTCTAATATTGTAAATTGTTTATTCAATACATATTGATCTACAATATCTCTATATCTTTCATCATTTATATAACGATGTAATAATATAAAGTTGTAATCATTTATTTTATAGTCACCTACTAACTCAGCTTCGGCTAGTGAGTGTGGTATCTCGTGGGATATTATTGGTGTATTCATAATCACTTATTCCATAATGTTTAATATTTTTAAAAAATACTTCTTTATCTTTATATAGCTGAGGTTTTTGAATTATACGCTCCGCTATTCTATCAATAGCTATTTTATAGTCTCTGGGTGTTGGTATATATTCACACCAAAGTTCCTTTGTATATGCGCAGTATATGCGGTTTAAATGATGTTTAAACCGCTCTACGTTAGTATTTATATCTCTTGAAATCATATTTTCATATAACAATTTATACCTATCATATACATATTTTCCTTTATTATAAAAGAATTTACAATGACCACCATTCAATGTATATCTATCAGGTATATCATCCATCGCCACATTATTATCAATTCTGCGTTGAATAAGATGTAAAAACTGTGTCAGCTCTTTATACTCCGCTACTAAATGTACTCTAGTTAGATGTCCAGGTTCTATTAAATTTAACCTAGTCATTTTATTTTTAAAGCTTGTCTTAATTTATCCATAAAATCTATATGTGCTTTAGGTGTTGTCTTATATTGAAATCCATATTTTCTTTTAGAAAGATCTTTATAAACCTTCATTAAATCGTCATGATTAACTTTTGTTAAATCATTATCAACATCTTGTGTTGCGCCATATTTATTTTTATTCATTTCAATACCAGTTACTGCATCAACAAATTTTTGTCTTTTATCATCTTTATATGCAACTCCAGTCATTTTTAACCAATTATGTACTCTACCATAATTATGAATATTTTTATTCTTATTTAAATAATTTATTACATATTTAATTTTAGCATCAATGTCCTTTATTGACCTTACATGTGTTCTTACGATTTGCCATCTTATATTAAATTTATTTGCAGTAGCCATTTAATTCTCCTACCATACACTTAAATTAGTTTTTGCAAATGATGGCAAATTATTAATTTTTAGTATATCACCATATGTATCAGAAATCAACATATTTTTATTTTCGGTTATCCAATTTTGCATCATTTTTTTATTATACATAACATACAAATCACCTTTAGGACCTACATGAAAAATGTGTGTGTTTATTTTTCTTAAATCCCAAAAATTATCTTTTATAGTAATGTACCAATACTTTTGATATTTATTATAATAAAGACCAGAACGGCCACCTTTTACATCGACAGTCCATGTGCGCTTACCCATTATAGTTAAATCAATACCAATTAATTGTTGTACAACATCTTCTGAGTGATCTATAATTTTATTAACACCGTCAACATTTTTATATATTAATTTAATCGCAGCTTCTTCACCACGAGTACCCACAGAGCCATAAGTTCCATGCTTATCAGTAATACTTTGTTTAAATGTTGGCCATAATTTTTTCACTAGTGTAGCATCATATGCTACTTTATATATACTTAAATCCATACTATTCACTTATATTATTATCAATTAACCACTTTACGTTTGAATCCCAATCGTCTTTAAACTTATTATATTTCTCTAGCTCTATAAGTCTTTTCTTTTGTCTATAATTGTGTGATCCTGGTTTGGATTTCATACTCCAAAACGATTTACGATCTGGTCTTGGAAGATTAGCATCAGGATCTAACTTGCGTCCATATAATTTTGCTATAGTCTCCGGTGAGTGAAATCTTCCTTCTATAGACCAAGGTTCATGTTTAGGATCTTTCTTTACTCTAATATCATGATTCATTACAAATTTTGTATCACCATTATCAGATTGCAATCCTATACTATATCTATTAATTCCTTTTCTAGATGTTGTTGTCACTGTCCATAATTTGCCCGTAGGATCTTTTAATTTTATATCTTTTAAAACTTGTCCTGCATCATTCTTCAAAGGAACATAAACCATTATTTACCTGCTTTTCTTCTTCCTGCTGCTGCTTTAGCATCAAATTTAGCTTTACCCATTCTCTTACGACCTGCTGCAGCTGCTATAGCGCCAGCATCCTTATAACTTACACCTGAGCTTTTAGCTATCTTTTTTACAAAGACAGATTTACCAGATGCATCCTTAGGACCTTCATCTATATACTCTTTATACGATTTCATTAGATACTCCCTATTTTATATCTTGGATCATTGTAATCAATATCCTCATCTAACATTTTTCTCCAAACAATACGAACATCCTTCCTTAAAGAATCCGTCTCTGCTTGACCTTTAGTATGACCAACTCTATGCACAGACCCAGTTAATACATTTACTAGTCTTCTAATAGCTATTGGACTATCTTTATATTTATTAAAATATTTTCTTAATGTATTAACATTCTCTATATGGTTATTTTTCCAATTACCAATAAGCGATTTTCTGACTATCTGCCATTCTGGATCATCGACAACTTTTTTAATATTCATAGCCTTAATAATTTTTGCATCTTCAATCATAATAACCCCTTATATATATCTATCAGCTAGTTCCAACATTTCTTCGTTTACTGCTTCATGCATAGCCATAGGATTATTATTCATTAATTCTGAGAGCTGATCATCATTTAAAGCTTTATTATTAAATTTAAAACGAGCCGCACTGATATAGGCATCACAAAAATCTGGATAATCTTTCATATCAATATTTTCTATTTCAACATTATCAACTTCTATTCCATTTAATTCAAATTTATACATCATATACCTCATTAATTAATTTATTATAATAATATTATATTACAGATTACTATATTAAGCAACCTGTAATTGCATTACATTATCAAATTCTTTTATATAAGAAGAAGGTAGATTAAAATGATATGTAGCGTAACTACCACCATATGGAAGATTGTGGTCATCAAATTCTTCGACCATCCATCTTAATGCTGTCTCTCGATCGCCAGCACCTGCAGATATAATGTTTTGAACATTGCGCTCAAAGTCATCAACATTGCGTTGAGTCTGTTTAGTCTCTTCTTCGAATTGTTGTTGAGCTAGAGAACTAAACTCTTTTATTTCTTTAGCTATATCCGCAGCTGGCATATCCCAGATACCCATACCACGAGCAAAGCTTTTGCTGTATACATGAGCTACAGTCTCATACAACATATTTCTATCATCATCTAATTTAAGATCTTCAGCGGTGTATATACCTTTATCGGCCCAATAAGAAAGATCTTCTGAATACATTCCTGTCCAACGACTTGGACCCGCATTAACCCATTCTTGCTTTTTCTTATTTTCGCTTTTGATATAATCTAATAATGTCATAATGTATTTCCCTTTATCTTTATTATAATTAATAATACTATATTAAAAGATAAATGTCAACACTTTTTTTATGAAAAAAACACTTTTTTTTATTTAATTGATAATATTTGTAACTTCTTTGCGAAGACCGCTACTAGGTTCACCAAATGCACCTAAACAACAAGCAGTTACTGTTGTGCTATTTGTATCTTTAATACCTCTTTGTGAAACACATGTATGTCCTGCATCAACAACAACCATTACATCCTGTGACTCTGTAATAAAGGCTATAGCTTGTGCTATCTGTTGTGTCAATCTTTCTTGTACTTGTGGTCTTTGAGCAAAGTATTGTGTGATACGATTAAGTTTAGATAAACCTAATACTTTTTTCTTAGGAATATAAGCTATATGTGCTTTACCTATTATAGGTCTAAGATGATGCTCACAATCAGAATAAAGAGTAATATTTTTTTCTAATACAAATTCTTCTCCAATAGAAAACTTATTTTCAACCGTAGTACATTTAGGAAATGTATCATTTCTTAATCCACTGAAGATTTCGTCAACATACATTTTAGCTACTCTTAATGGTGTCTCTTCTAATGAATCATCAGAAAGATCAAGCCCAAGTACTTCTAACATTTCTTTTGTTAATTTTGTTATTTTGTTTATTTTTTCTTCTCTATTAGCTGCTACTTTAGATGTAACAGGAGTATTAATGCCCATTGAAGTTAAATGATCATTGACAGCAATACCCAATTCTAAATTATTTTTTGACATATATTAATTCCTCTTTTACACTATTTATCTTTTTTAACTATAGCACTATTAGCCCCATGCTCGGCACATTCAACACTTTCAACCCAACATCTTCCATCAGTTAAATCTCTAATTAAGTCATCAGCATAATTAAAAGCATGCTCTGCAAATTTTTCAACTCCAACTCCATCAAATATTACAATCTCGCACAATCCATTATTTTCTAATTCATAAAAATGTTTAATCTGTGGATCCTTTCTATCTAATACCATTTTATGATCAAAATTATCTTGTAGCCATTCTTTTAAAGGTTTTAATCCTCCAAAGTCCGCTACCCAATTTTTATTATCTAGACTACTACATCCAAATGTAAATGTAAATGCCAAAGCATAACCATGTAGGAAAGAACAATGTGAGTGTGATGCATTAGGTTGTCTAAATACAACGCTCAAGCCAGTCTCATGACCATATTTTTTAGTTGATAAGTAAATCAAATTAAACTCCTATTAAATTGCCAAATAGATATGTATGCACTCTTGCAGCAACATTATATCCTCTTTTAAATGCCTCGTGGGCTACGTCAGCATCCAATATCTTTTGTCCTTCTACTGTAGCACCCACTGGCATAACCCAAACTGGATATAATACACCAAGTGCTCTGCAGTTATCTATAACATCTTCCATCTCTCGCCACGATTCTTTACTTCCATTAATAACAAATTTTATTTGTCCTTCATTAGACAATTTATAATATTGTGATATAATATCTGGTCTAATTGATTTCTCAGCTTTTTCACCGGATACAGAAAATAATTTAGGCGATATAGAAAAGAATACTTCATTAAGCCTATCTCTTTGCCATGTTTGGAAAAAATCCATAAAATCATTACTTAATAATTGTGTGCCATTTGTCTCATATGTTACTGATAAAGGTTCATCTTTTTGTTCTATAAATTCTTGTAATAGTTCTACTGATGCTAATTGTGCATGCTTCATAAGAGGTTCACCACCAGTAAAACACATATGTTGATTAGTATATCCAAAATTAAATAGTCCTTTAGGATTTTTATTACTAATCATACTTTCTCTTATTTTTGTAGCAATTTGTTCAATTGTTCCTTTACGCTGCAAATCCTTAAATTTTTTAGCCCAAGAATAAGATGAATCACACCCATATTCAAATACTGGCAAATCTTCCATATGATCATAATCTTCTACATTAATCTCTGTATATGGAAGTTTATATGATTTAGGATCTGTAGGGTCATCTTGCCCGAAACCATTACATTGTAAATTGCATAAGAAGAATCTTAGCCACGATGTAGGAACTCCAGTATATTGTCCCTCTCCTTGAATAGAATGAAATATTTCTGAATACAAATATTCTTTCATTATGTCATCTCCTTCATTGAATTTATTTGATTTTCCCTAATAATATCTATTATACTATAATTTTTATTTTTAGTCCACCTTTTTATTGCGGCTTCTTTATGGAATCTATTAGCTCTTTTAAAAAAAGTTATACCTTCAATAAGATCATGTTGTTGCTGAAATACTCTAGCACTCATACCTGTAAATTTTTCTACATTAAAATTACCTGCAGGATCTTGAAATCTGACACGTATGTGTTTTGGTCTTTTAATTTTCATTATTATACCTGGATGGGATAAACATGTCTCATCCAACACAATTAATTCATCTGATGATGATGTGATGATAGGATTAAAACATACAAATTTAGGATCTGTATTAAGAACAAATACTTTATATGGCAATCCTATTTGATTAGCAGATACACCATTACCTTCAAAATGTATAAGATTTTTAACTAACATATTGGCTAATTCTTTTGGATCTATTTGAGGCTCTTTAAAATTAAAAATATTAGTAGGATGACTTAGTAATTCATTATATTTAGCTAATTTTATCATGCCGCAATCCTCGAGAAATTTTTAATTTTTTCAAATTTAATAACATTATGAAATTTATCAAATAATGCATCACCTTTATGGCTTATAATAAATAGGTTTGTATCAGCAGTTAAATCATTTATTATTTTAAGAAATTCTTCAGTGCCACTATTGTCTAAAGATGAATCGAACACTTCATCCATCAATAATAAATTGGTACTTATACTATTTTTTATCTTAGCAATAGCTCTCCATGTAAATAATAATGCTAGGTCTATCCTCATCTTTTCACCTTCTGAAAACGAATCATAAGAAAAATCATCTCTATATCTAGATCGAATTTTTTCATTAAAATTTTCATCGAGCTCAAATTTAACAAAGAAATCCATTGCTGCTAAATACTTGTTAACAAGTTTATTAATAATAGGAACATATTGTTTAATAATTCTAGACTTAATGCCAGAGTCTCTTAATATTTTAGATGCAGAATCAAGTAATATTTTTTTATCTATAAGATTATTTTTTTCTGTTCTTAAAAGTCCTAATTCTTTTTTTAATTCTTTAAGTGTTTTTTCCGCTGTATTATCTTCTTTAAGTTTACTTTTAATTGTATTATTGTCATTTTGAAATTCTTCGATTAGTCTATTACACGCATTTATAGTAGATTGTATATTACTATACTCTCGTTGTTTATTATCTACTTGTTTAATAACATCTAACATTTCATTCATTGTTTTGTTAGTATTATTGGTTTCATCTTTTAATAGAGTTAAACCATTCTTTGATTCATCTAATTTTTCTTGTTTAGATAATACATGAGAGCATTTAAATTCTTCATCTATATCTTGGTGACAAGTTGGACAATTTTCATGATTATCAAAGAACGAAATTTCTTTTTCTAAATTGATAATATTTTGTTCTATTTTTGTTTCTATTTTTGTTAGTTGATTTATTTTTGCTTCAATTTTAGTTTTATCTTTTATTTGTTCTTGTAATATATCGATAGATTCCATAATATTTTTTTGTTCTATATTATATAAAGATATATTATTAGTATTCTCTTTAATCTTAATATTATTAGATTCAAGACGTTCATTATTATTATCCGATAATGATTTGATATGATTCTCTTGCAATGCAATTTTATCTTCAGATGAATTTATTTTATAATCATTCTCTAATGTGTCATCACGATGTTGTTGGCTTTTTGATTTTAATAAAATATTCATAGTAGAAAATACTTGCAAGTCTAAAAGGTCTTCTATTACCTCTCTTCTATTAGAAGATGATAGTTGCATAAATGGTGTAAATGATGCACTACCTAATACTACAATTTGTGAAAAAGATTTATGATTTAATTTTAATATTTGATTGGTTAATAAATCTTGATAGTCTCTAATAGCTGCATCTTGATTTATCATTTTACCATTTTGATATACTTCAAATATTGTAGGTTTAATTCCTCTTTTAATTATATAATTATGTTTACCTACTGCAAATTCAACCACTACTAAAGCATCCCGCCCATTTATAGTATTAACTAATTGTGCTTTGGTTATTTTTCTAAAAGCTCTACCATATAATGCTAAAGACAGAGCATCTAATAATGTAGACTTTCCTGCGCCATTCTCACCTACTATTAGTGTAGATTTAGATTTAATCAAATTAACTTCAGTCCACGTATCCCCAGTAGATAAGAAATTTTTCCATTTTATATATTTAAATTTTATCATATTGTATTAAGTGCTTCCGTATATAATTCTCTCATTAATTTTGATAATGCTATTTTATCTGTCTCATCATTAGTAATTGATTCGACATACTTGTCTAATATAGTTAATGTGTCTTCTGCTTCATCTATAAGACTATTATCATCTTCCATATCAAGATTTAAATGGTCTTCTACAACCTGTAGATGTGCTGGGTTTGACTTTTCTATTTGTTCTACATACATATCAAACCAATATGGATTTGATTTTTCTTTTACAATAAGCTTAATGAAACAATCATTTAAATGGCTGAAATCTTCAGTTACTGAAGAGGTTGGATCAATATCACTATCACTATACCATATTTTATGATATATTCTATGTGTATTTTCAATAAATGTTAATTCACGTGTATCTGTATCAAATATATGAAATCCTCTTTTATCATTCCAATCAGACCACGTCATTTCATATGGTGCACCTAGATATGATATATTGCCTTTAGTCGATTTATGATGGTAATGTCCTGTATATACAATATCAAATTTTTTAAAAATATCTGCTTCATATCCATGATCACTAACTGATCCTTTAAACCATTCAAATCCAATAAGTTCTAAATGACCCATAAGTACTTGTGCTTTTGTATTGTTTATATGGTCAAAGCATAATTGCTGATTGTCTGTTGCTATCCATGGCATTAAACAAATATCTAATCCATCAATATTAATATCAGTAGGATTTTTATATGATATAATATTTTTATATCCAGACAATAATAAATCTACACTATTACAATCATTAGTATTTTTAAAATAATCATTGTGATTGCCAACTAATGAATGTAATGTAATATTATTATTTTCTAACTTGTCGTAGAACATTTCTTTTGCAGACTGTAAAGAAAAATAATTAATATATTTTCTTCTATCAAATGAGTCGCCTAAGTCTATTACTGTATCTATATTATATGATTTTATTGTAGGAAAAAATATATTGTCATAAAATTTTTTATAATAATTAATAAACTTTACATTATCATTTCTTACACCAAAATGTTGGTCAGTTATTAGCGCTATCTTCATTTACTAAAACTCCACTGTCTTTAATTAATCTAACTCGTCTTTGTTCTTTTTTTTCTGCTTCTTTATCTTCATAATTTTTAATAAAGTCTGTCATGTATTCATTTTTCAAATCAACATAAGCAGGTTTTACCGCTTCGTCCATATGTTCAGATTGTGAGACTATTGTATTAAGTATCATACTATTTTCTACAAACTTATGTCTAACATACATTTGTTTCTTTTCTTTTTGTATTCGTCTAAGAAATGCAAAATATATTATTTGTGTAAAATATGCAAACGGGTTTGATGATTTATCTGGGTTAAAATTATTTAAATAATTAATACAATTTTCGAGACCATCTGAAATCATTTCTTCTCTAAAGGTATAATTAATAAAATTAGGCTTCCTAGATAATCTATTTGCTATTTGATGTAGACACACTCCGACATATTCGGGTACCCTAGGAGCAGGCTTCTCAGCTTTCTCCGCTTCTAATCTTTTATTTCGATGTTCAACAAGAACAGCAAATAATTTTTTATTATCTACATAATGTGCCATTTTATTTCCTAATTTAATTTATTCTTATCTATTTTTAATAATTCAAAGAATGCTTCGAGATCATTTTTATCTGGAGATGCACTTTTTTGTTTATTATTATTATTATAACCTTTTTCTTGATTAGTGTCAACATAAATATCCGCATCATCAAATTCTTTATTTACAACAGTGTTATATTGATCTATTATAGTATCATGTATGTTAGTATAACTATTGATAATAAATTTAGGATTTATAGTTACTGTATCGCCTTTTTTTATTTTACCAAATGCTTGCCAAGGACCAACTAAAGCATAGACAATTCTTTGACCATTATTGTTCAGTATATATAACCACGGGTCTTCTATGACAAGTAAATCGCCAGTATATGCTGGATTTTTAGCAATAATGTTCTCCCCATTGCTTAATTTTAAACAAATATATTTTTCATTTAACATTGTTATACCTTTATTTTTATTGTATAAATTTTATATTCAAACTTCTCTTCATTATAGGTTTTAATTCGTTCTGCGAAGTGTTGTATAGTATAATTGTGTTTACTCTTATGTGTTAAATCATCTGCTATATCATAAAGGGTTGCAGATGATTTTGAATCGCTTTTACGTAAACCTCTACCGATTGATTGTAGATTTCGTATTCTTGATTTAGTTGGGCTAGCAAAAACAATATTATGAAGATTCTTAATATTTATACCTGTCGAAAAGGTGCCATATGATGCAACTATTATCGCATCAGATTCTTCCTCAACTAATGCCCTTATGTCTTCTCTAATATTGGCTTTTATATCACCAGAGACATAATGTAATTGTCTTTGAAATAATGCTTTATCTATTTCATCTTTAATATCTTTAAAAAGTATTTTACCATGTTTATCTACAAATTGAAATAGTAAAAGTGTATTACCTTTTAATGACATCACAAGATTTTTAATAAATGTATTTCTTGCATTAAGCCTAACAATATAATCCATTTCTTCTGCATAAGTTGATTTGGATAATAACTTTCTTATCTCAGTAGGATATTGTAATACTAAAGCTTTAATTTTAAAGTCAGCTAAATGCCCTTGACCAATTAATTCAGATGATGTAGTAACTTTTTTTACTGCACCAAATAATCCTTCTAATACAAGTTTATGAGTTTGAGTGCCATCTAGTGTTCCCGTAAATCCAAATCTATATTTACAATTTTCTAACTTTGTCATTATAGCTGTTAATGATTTTGATTTGAATAAATGAGCTTCATCGCCAACAACTACATCGAAATCTCTAAACCATGCTTTAGGTTGTTTAAATATTGATTGCCATGTTGTTATAACAATAGGTGTATTAATACTTTCTTTCCATTCTTTAGATTCTGTTCCTGTAATTACTGTGCATTCACCTTCATAACCATATTCTTTAAAATCAGTTTTCATTTGATATACTAAGGATGTTGTGGGAACTATAATTAGTTTAATACCATCATAATATTGTGTTAACAGATATATTATTAATGATTTACCGGATGCTGTGGGTGATAGTAATAATGATCTATTAAATCTAATAGCATGCATAAAAGCTTTTATTTGATAATCTCTTGGCATATATTTTAAATTTAATGATTGTATAAAGGTGCTAGCATCACTTTCTGAGAAGGTATTGCCACCCAACATATCATCAAGTTCTACCGCATAATCTCTTTCTTTAGCAAATGTATATATGTAATACTGTAGACCTGCGTATATTAATTGTGTGGCTGGGTTATATAATCTTATTTTTCCATCCCACATTTTATTACGGACTGATGGTATAAATTGTGCACCGGGAATTGTAAATGTAAAATATTCACTTAATTCATATCCAAGACTTGGTTCTACGTCTAACTTAATAAAAACTTCATTATAATAATTTATTTTAATATCTATCATATACCTACTTTAAATTTTTCCCAATCAATTGCAGACTTAATATTAAATCCTCTATTAACAAGAGACTTAATAACATTCTCTAAAAAATCTACTTTCTCTTTAGCTAAAGCAGTTTTCATATTGTGTTCTATTATTTGATTGTCAGAATCAATATATAGTGAGAGATCTTGTTTTATTATTTTAAGTGGATTAGGTTCCCATCCAAGTTCATTCAATTCAGTATGATCCATATGGCCTTGAAAATAATCCCATTTTTGTTTATATAATCTTTTATAATCTATTTCTAATTTTCTTAATTTTAATCTTTCATAAGAAAACATTTTATAATATTTAGAATGTAGCTGTGGTATTTTTAATGATTCTTCACCTAACTCAGTTCTATCGATGTTAGAATCATTTGACCAAGCTTCCATTATCTCTTCCATTGTCATAGAGGCTCCATTACGAAATTATACTTTTTAATTTATAATAACATATTATGAGGTAAATGTCACGTTATTTTTTTGATTTCGAAAAGATTATATCTAAAAGATGCGGTTGCTTCAACATATGGAATATCTTGTGCTCTATTGTCAAATTGCAAGTCTCCTATACTGACTGGATATAATTGAGAGAATACAGCTGCTATATTTGAATTATTATGGCTAGTCATAATTGTTAAAGTACCATCTGCATATATTCCTTCTCCGGTACCATCTGCAGATTTTTGAATAGCTTTATATTGATCAAAGTTTTCAGGATATCCTACAGCAACTATCCAATTATATAACTCAAGATAATTTGTCATATCTTCGTCAACCATAAAGGTTATCATCAACTCTCCGAATGTTATATGGTCACCTGGAATTGGTATTTTAAGAAATGGTGTATCTTGTCCTTGTGTTTCTCCTAATGACACACTAGGCAAATTAACAGATTGACACATAAATGAAGTATATGGCAATTTTTTAATATCCAATCTATATTTTAAACTGGAAAGAAAATTTTTATTTGGTGGTGAGGAGGTTAACACACTCATTATTGCAATTCCTTTATTTTATTATACAATTTTAAAGCATTCTCTTCATTTATACACTTTATCGAAATACTTGAAATACTTTCATGTGAGAAATTCTTTACTAATTGTAATTCTAAATTAGATTTATATTTTTCTAGATAATTATTACAATTCTCATTATTTGTGAATGTTAAACCCCCATGTATTTTTATATCGGGCGATGGTTTATTTGTATAAATTACTAGTGCTAATAAAAACCATTTCATATTATAATTTCCTTGTATTTTTATACATATATTTATGCATAAAAAAAGGTGGCCAAAGCCACCCTTATTTATTCTGTAATCAGAAATTACATGATATTTGATACCATAACTCTTCTGTAATATACGTTAGAGTCTTTAGTCAATGCACCATTACCGGCAGAGGCACCATCAGCAAAAGGATTAGCTACAACACCATAACGTGTTTTAAAGCCTATCTTAGGTTGAAATGTGTTCTCTCCAACTGCACGAACCATTTGCAATGGAACGTATGGGCAATAGAATAAACCAGCATCAAATGCACTAGAACCTTTATATCCTAATGTATAATAGTTACCTGTTGTATACGGATCAATGTATACTCTATATCTACCATTAAGAACTCCAGCAAATGTATTTCCTGTGTCATCTATGTCTAAGTTGTTGCTATTTAAAGCAGGTGTGTAATCTAAAACACCAGCCATTTGTAATGCAGAAGCTACATCAGAAGAACAAATTAATACGTTTCCTTTGCCTCTTCTTGTATCTTTAGCAATCTGGTTAGCATCTCTTTCAATATTGAACATTAGTCCTTTGAATTTTTCAACTGACCATCTACCATTTGAATCAGTATCAAGATCAAAAGTACCAGCAGTTGTTGTATCTGTCTGTGCACCCTGCTTAGCAGTAATGTTGATAGTTCTAATGATTTCTCTATTGATTTCAGCTAAGATTTCTGTAGAAAGAATATTTGATAATTCTGTCTCAGCATCTAAACCATGGATAGCTTTTAAGTCTTGAGCTAATTCCATTGTATACTCAGCTTTAAGAGCTCTTGAACCTGCTGTTACGGATACCTTCTCAATTGAAAAAGCCATTTCAGCAAATGCAGCGTTTCCAGATGAACCTAATGCTTCAGCTTGTGCTGTAGGCATTGCATCTGCGAAGTTGTATAAACCAGCTTCTGCGTTATTAGCAGTTGCAGGTGCACTTCCAACATTTTTATCACCAAGTGTATTAGCACCTGCGGATACAGTTGAGAATGCTGAATCTGATTCATTATAGAAAACTTCATTACCTGACTGATTAGTTTGTCTTGAACGCATTGCAAAGATTAATCCTGTTGGACCAGTCATTGGCTGTACGCCACATAAATCATATGCTACTAGGTTTGGCATAGCTCTTCTTACTAAGCTAATTAAAACTGGATCATATGTATCAATGCCAGAACCACCTACGCCAGCGTTGGCAGGTGTTTCATTTAAAAGTGATTGTGATGAAAAAGCAGACCCTTCCTTAAGAGCTACTTCAGTGTTCTCAAGTAGTTGAGCTGTAACAGACCTTTTATGGGCATCTTTGATCTCAGGTAGATCGGTATGCTCAATTATTGGCTGCCACTTTTTTGATAGTGTTTCTGTTAACATTTGTCTCTCCCTTAATTAACAGTTAAGTTTAACCGAAATTATTTATCTTTTTACGGTTCTTGTAATGGCGGCGGCATAATGTGACATTGTAGGATCACTAGATACCTTCACTGTCTCTTCTTCCAATTCGATAGGCTCTTCGTCTACTGACTCAGTGACCAATTGCTTTTCACCAAAATAATTTTCTTTAATAATAGATACTTTTTTAGAAAAAGTCTCAACATCATCAGCTTCAATTCCTTCGACTAATGATTGTAACTTTTCTTTTTGTGTATCAACTAAACCGTCTGCTGCTTCAATAACAATATCTTTTTTCTGATATGATTCAACAGTCTGTTGTAAAGAAATTTTATCTTCAATTTCTTTATTAAGTTTAGATTCTGTTTCTTCTAAAGTAGTAGCTAATTCTGCAGCTATATCTAACTTTTCATCAGAAACCTCAATATGGTTTTCAACGAAAAGTCTCTTTAAACCAGACATTAGACTTTCAGCTATTTCTACTTTAAAATTAGATTCTATTGCTACTTCATTTTGATTGACCCATTCTTCAGTAACATAGTTGAGATAATGATCTACTCTTGTAGCTGTATCTTCTTCTATTTCCTTTTTCATTTCATCAATCTTTGATTCGAATTCTTCTTCTACTCTAGCTGTTTCTGCAATTACTTTTGCATTAACTGCTGCAGCGAAAATGGTTTCAGCTTTATCTCTAAAATCTTCAGATAACTCTGTACCAAAAATGTCATCAATATCTTCTTTGTATGATACTGATTTTGCATCTCCTTTAGTTTTAATAGAACCTGCATTTTTACCCATCATAGCATCATATGCAGTCTTAAGAACAGTTTTGTTCATTTTGTTTAGATGCGACATTGCTGATGCTAGCATTTGTGATTTTGTTTGTCCAGGTGTCTTATCATCGATTTTAGGCGTAGATTTATCACCAGCAGACTTATCAGCTTTTCTTGAATTGTTTTTTGTTGCAGTAGGCTCAGGCACTTCTGAAGGCTCACCAGTGGCCTTGAACTCGTCGAGCTGCTCGTCCTCTACAATTTGCTCTTTTTCCTCAGACATTTAAAGACTCCCTTTTAAAGTAAATATCTCATAGTATTTATACATTTATGAAATTAGCGATTTCAGAAACTTATCAAACAGTTTGAGCGATTGCTCGTTGAGCTCTTTTACAGAACGATTACCTGTCTCCAGAATTTCTTCAACTACTTGTTGTGCTTTCCAACTTCCATCTATATTGATCCATTCTACACCTTCCATAATGCCCTTTACAAAGGCATCTGGCGCTGAAGGATCAGCAACGATATCAGCTGCTGTGGCAAGATGAAAATCACCTTGTACTTGCATGGTTCCATTTTTTTCTTTTAATGAACCCATTCCTCTTGAAGAGACTGCTAATTCGCAATCTTCCTTCATTAAATTTTTAACGATTGTGCCGTATGGTGTTTCCATTATTTTAGCTTTTCCAATAATATTTGACCCATCAGGCTTTAGAGAGGTTATTTTATGTGAAACTCTTTCTAAGTTAATGGTCGGTCCACTAGGATGCCCTAGTTCACCAAAGGCTCTATTTTTTAATACCATTTCTTTATTGTATCTGGCTGTCTCGTTCACCAACACTTCTGCTGGATACATCCTGCCATTACGATTTTTAATATCGCCTTGCATAAAGATACCTTCGATAAAAAAGCTTTTTTCACCTTGATCATTTTCTTCTTGAAGAACTTTTACATCTTCAACACGCTCAGTAAAAAGTTTCATTATACTCTCCTATTGTATAACACTAGCAACGAAATCTAACATTTTATCAAATGATTCTTCGCTTTCTTCTAAATGATTAATAAAAATTTCTTTATTATCATCAGTCAATTCTTCTGCTACTGCTATTAATTTAGCTGCTGTCTCAGAGTCTACTTCAATTGTCTCGCCATTTTTAAATGTTAATTCTAAAGCTGAGTCTGATTCAGTAATTTGTTTTAATGATTCAATTATATTATCAGTTTCTAAATCATTATCTTCATATATTTTTGCATCATCACCTTCTTTGTAACTGGCTATTTTGGAGTCATCTTTTTTAAGATTTCTACCATTCATAATATCCCATATACTTTTACCATCTTTAAATGGTAGGTCTGTTGCACCAACAATATGTTTATCCTTAAATTGTTTATCACCGGGGCTCTCAGGTTGAGACACCTCAGCAATTATATCTTTTAATAGTTTAGCCATCAGTCTTTTCCTCCGACTCTTGGTCTTCTGTTGTTGGCTGATCTTCTACATCGTCAGATGATTCATCTTCATCATTCTCATCTTCATCAGTATCTTCTTCTTCAGATTCTTCTTCTGGTGCGTCTTCGATTTCTTCATCTTCTTCAACATCCAAATTATCTTCTTCTTCAGATTCATCTTCTATCTCATCTGAGTTTGCAAATTTATTCACAAACTCTGTTCTTTTACCAGCTATAGTATCCCTAACACGGTCTAACATAGCATTGTTAAAATCATCTATTACTCCAACAGGTTTTGCATTAACTGCATTCTGTACTAACTTAAGAGCTTTTTCTGTATATTCAGCCATAATTAATTTCTCCAAATTATTTATCTAATTCGATTGTGGTAAATCGTTTTCATTAGCATTTTCGTCAGGTTCTCCTTTAATTTCTTTATCAATAGCTGCAATTTCTTCACTATTGAAATTAAGAACATGTTTTTTAACGTATGCTTCAGAAAAATATTTACCTACATATTGATCAATATCATTAAGAGTTTGTAACCGTTCTCTTAATATTTCTGTCTTTTTTAATTCTGAAAAATGATTGTCAGAAACATAATCATATTTGATTTTATCTTTCATCATTTTCCATTCTTCAATTGTCATTATACCTTTTAGAGAGACTTGTTTTTGCATTACATTATCAAAAATTTCTGTAAATTTTAAACGCAATCTACTAACAAATTTACTAAATTTTAATTCGTCTCTAGAAATTTCGGATGCTCTACCAAGGCTAAATCCGGATTCCGGTTCTAATCTTGATACAGGAACACTTAATGATTTGTATAATTTCTTTTGAAAATATAACACATCATCCATTTCTCCAAGGTTCGTTCCACCAGGCAATGTTGTTATTTCAGTACTTCTACCACCTTCTCTTCTAGGCAACCAAAAGTCTTCTAACATTGTCATAAATTTACGATCATCACGCACTTCTCCAGTACCTGCATCATAAACTAATCTATTTTTATGTTTGGTCATCATATCTCTGAGATGCTGTTCTGCTTTCATTTTAGGCAAATTGCCAACATCTATATAAAATATTCTTCTTTCTGGTGCTCTTGATATTCTATATATAACTGCAGCATCTTCTAAAACCTGAAGTTGATTTAGAGGTTTTATTGCTTTATGTAAATGTCCTATAACTAATTTGTTATTTTCATCCATAATACCTGATGTTACATGGCATATAGAATCTTTAGCAATTTTCATACCACCTTTACCTGTTGATATACCTGGTTGCATATCAACGATTGTTTTTTTATTATTAAATCCTTTATCATTGAATATAAAATATTCATTTTTAATTTGTGATAATACCGCATTTTTATTCGCAGATTTTTTTTGAATTTCTTTTACTTTTCTTATTTTGCGAGGATCAATATATCTTAATTCTTTAACACCTGCTTTAGTGTCTGATTCATCAATGATAATATGAAAGTATATTCTACCATCAATATACCATCGTCTAAATAAATCATATGCTTTAGATTCCATTTTTAGTAATCTCATCATATGATCAAATTCATCTCTTACTTTCTTTTTAATTCCAGCAGAAAGATTAGTGAGGTCTAAATTAATATCAACAATTTTTTCATTTGTTGCATATACAATTGATTCATTAACAATGTCATCAACTGCTATTTCAACATCCGGATTCATAGACATTTTTCTATATCTAGAAACTAATTCTGCTTCATTTTTTGCTGCACCTTCTAAATCAACATATTGTCCATATGCACCACCTGCAGCAATAGACATAGCTCCGTCATCTTCTTCGGGAGCAACAAAGGATTTAAGTTGTTGTTGAGGTTGTTGTAAGTCTTTGCGTTTTATTTCAAAACCAAATAGTTCAGCCATAATATCTCCTAAGTAGTTTAGAAGGGGTTTTTATACCCCTTCTTACTATTTATCTTATACTCCACCGGCGTTGCCAGTAGGTCCAGATACTGTCCAATAATCATATTGAAACTCAATCTGAAATTCTTCAATTGCGTCGACAGTTTCCCAACTAACTTCAATTTCATTAATTAAGGTTGGAAACAATCCATTAAATTCATATGTTCTAATAGGATTGCCAGTTTTTGAATACTGTACAACTTGTGCTTGTGCTTTATATAATCCAGGAGCAGAACCCCCAGTGTTTCTTATATTTCCTTCTAGAGAGTTAATAGAATTAACCCATTGCTCCATAGCATTACGGATTAGGAAATCTTCGTCGTTTATTACTGTAACAGTCCATGGATTAAATGTTCTATCACCTGCTAGTCTAACTTTTCTTCCAAAGTATGGAACTTCGATTAAACCTAATGTTGATGCTGGTAATTGAGCTGTTTTAACCAAGAATGGTACTTTAAGATCAGCTGTAGCATTTGCTGGATTTTGAATAGTCACTTGGAATAATGACTGTCTAGCTCCACCAAGGGCTAATTGAGATCTTATTTCGTTTATATTAAATGCCATTTCTCTCTCCTATCCCTTAGAACTTGCCAATGATTTCGGAGAACTCAACACCTGTTCTAACTGCGACAAAGTTAAGTTGAATAAAGTTGATAGATTTTGCTGGCTTAATATAAATATCAGCTAGAAATTCATTTCTATCAATAACTTCACCAGTATTGTTTGTTCCATCACAAACTACTGCGAAGTCATATATCCCCCTTCTTCCTTGTACATCTCTTAGGAATGGTTCAACTAAATTTTTAAATTGTGCTCTAGTAAATTCATCATTCAATTCAAACAATGAAAACTTAGCAGCAGTAGCAATTGCTTTTTCAAGAACAATGAATAATCTTCTTACATTGATTCTATCGAATGCACTTGGCTTACCTAATAATGTCTTATCTCCAAACAGGATTGTGCCCTGGCCAGGAAAGTTTACTATTGGGTTTATGTCTGCTTTATAAAGCACGTCTCTATCTGCTTGTCTAGGATTATAAGGCAATTTAACAATGTTTTTAATAATACCTCTATTATAACCAGCTGGTGAAAACCATGGATCTCTTAAATCATCAGTTCTTACTGCAAGTCCGGCTACATCACCGTTAAAAGGTACATATCTATATACATCATTATACTTATCATATTGATATTTGTATCCTGAATCTAATACGGCATATGATGAAGCTGTTAATGAATTTCTAAATGCAACTGAATCTGTTGCTTCATCACCAGCATTATTAATTACATCAGCTCTATCTGGTGAGATAAATGCGACGCAATCTTTTCTTGACTCACAAATATTATCAATAATATAATTAGCTAAACCTGCATTATTAGTTCCATTAGTAGCTTTACCTTGTAATATCATTGATACATCAACATCTGCACCGTCTTTATATAAATCATAACCAACCGCTAAATCTGATAAAGATATTGATGATTCACTTACTGAATCAACTCCGCCTTGTAGACTAGTTGTTAATGGTGTTGTTGTTCCTAAAGCAGCCATATTAATTGCTGTATTAACATATGAAGCACCACCTCTATGATTAATAGCATATATCCATGAGGATCTGTTATTAATCGCAGTGTTATAATAGATATAAGAGCCGTCTGGAGACTTTGCATCTGTGGCTCTTGATAATCCCTCAAAAACCTCTATGACTTGTCCAGTCGTGCCTGTTATAGACCCATCTTCATCAACAACAACTATATGAATCTCGTCTGCAGATCCACTTTTATTTGTAGTCCAAGCTGATGTAGCTGGTGCACCATTTACATTATTATAATATTCCCAATTTCTTATAGCATTGCCATTGAAGTCAGTACTTAATGTATATTTAGATGTGAATGTTATAACTGATGTATTAACTGCAGATACTTTCATATCTTGAATACCAATTGTGCTGTTACCCACAGGAATGATATCACCTATATTTACTACAGTTGATTCATCATCTGTTGTATTTGCTGTTGTACTACCAACACCAATCACAATTGTATTAGCTAATGCAGATGAAAAAGCAGAGGTAGTATCACATGTGGATACTTTAATACTGTTACCTAATGTGCCTGGATACTTTGCTGCAAAAGTCAAAGCTGACTCTGCAAATGTTCCATTTTCAAATGCGTCTTCGTTTTTTATGGCTACCGCTGTTGCACCAGTGGCGGCCGCGTTTCTTGCGTTCGTATCAACAACTCTTGTTACATATAATGCATTACCATATGCTAAAAAGTTGGCTGCTGTAAAAAATGTTTCGAAGGTGCTATTATTAGGCTTACCGAATCTTGCAACTAATGCTGCTTCAGAATCGATAAGTACACGCTCTTCTACGCTCCCCCAGTTAAAAACGCCTGCAATAGCGCCTTCAGTCGTTGAGACTGCTGGGACAACTGTAGTAAGATCGATCTCACTAACTTTTACACCTGGGCTAACTTGGAATCCCATCTTCATGTCTCCTTTTAGTGTATAATCAAAAGAATTCTATACCTATTTATCATATTGAGTGATTAGAAGACTCTATCGCCTGATTCCCAATCAATAACCTCAATCCCACCTGATTCATTATGATAATCGTGTCCATCTGATATTATTCCAAATGGAGATACATCTTCTTCAATGTATCTTAAATTTTGTTGTTCTATATTTCTTCTTATATCTATGTTAGTTAGTTCTTTAAAGTATTCTTGATTAGCTAACCACCCAAATAATACCATACACATCATCAAATCATCATGGTAACCTTCTTCAGCTTGCCACGATTCACCCTTTGAAATAAATCTGGTCATTTCCTCTAATAAAGGATAATCAACAAATAATAATTTATTTCCTTCTATCAATGTTTTTAATTGTAAACACCCAACTCTTTTAACTTGCTTTGTTGTTCTTACACCTAGGTATTGTTGGCCAATTCCACCAAAACCTGAACTTAATACCTGACCTGCTCTACCTCTTGCAGCAGACATTAATATGTTAGGTGCTTCAAGATCAGATTGTAATACATTCGCAACTGCCATACCTATATCATTTGATTCAATTAATATATAGGCTTCATTATACATTTTTTGATATTCAAATATTATATTAGGATATACCATCGGTGCTATTTCATTATTTTGATAACATGCTACTACTCTATACGGAATCTCAGAAACATCTAATATTAAGAAAGCAGAATAGTCTCCCATTGTGCCTCTTGCAGTATCAACTACAATAGTATATATATGGTTTTCAATTGATTTTTCATATATTCTCATATGATCATTTTGATGAATAGGATCTTTATATACAAGAGTTCTAAGTTTAGATGGACTTATTAATGTATTACTAGAACCTATAAACTCACATTCAAATTCAATACGAAATTGCTCTTCTGATGTGTTGCGTATTGTTTCTTCTTTCCATTTTTCATCTCTTCCTGGAACATCAGACCAATGCACATCTATTCTTTTGTAACTGTTTCTATTTTCTTCAGAATTAATCCATAATTTGTAAAATAAATTTAATCCATTAGGTGTCGATGTAACAAGTACTTTAGAACTTTGTCCTGAAGATATTGTTGGATATACTGATGAGAAAAATTCTTCTTGTATATGTGAGGGCACAAATGCAAATTCATCTAGATATATTAGATTGTAAGATCCACCACGAACTGAACTAGCTGAGGTTGAAGCAGCTAATATTTTTGATCCGTTTTCTAATTCTATATTACCTTTATTCCATTCGACTATACCTAACTGCAACCATCTTGGCAAATGTTCGAATGCTAATTGTATTCTTGATAATATATCTCTTGATTGAGCTGATTTGTGTGCTAATATTGCTATATTAAAATTTTCATGAAACATTGCATACCATAATAAAGTAGCACCAACAGTTGTTGTTTTGCCTGATTGTCTTGGCATTTTACATATAACAAATCTTTCATTATTAACAAGTTTGACTATTTCTTCCTGGAAATCATATAAATCAAAACTAACAAGACCATCATCAATGTTTACAATCTTAATATATTTTCTGATAAAATAAACGGGATTCTTAGAACACTTAATAAATTCCTGAATTTGTTCTTCAGTAAACTCAACAGGAACATTGGCTCTTTTTAAATTTGGATTACCTAAGTAATTTTCTCTATCACTCATCAGATACTGTCTTTTTTATAAGTTTTTGTAGATCATTTGTACTCCCAACAAACAAATTATTGTTTATTGTTTTAGGTCCTTTTATACCATCTAAATCTTTTTTACGTTTTTGTAACTCCAATAGATCTTTATTGGCATCTGATAATGCTCTTACTAAAACAGCTGCAACCTCGTATGTTCTTGGGTGTTGACTTTGTTGTGCTAATTCAACAATACCGTTTAATGCATCTTGACCTCTTTCAATAATGCCATATAAATTTTCTCTTGCATATTGAAAATCATCATCAGATGAATTGGTAGATTGTTTTAACTTAGAACTTGCATCGTATAATTCAGTTTTAACATTATCTATATCATCAAGGTTTAATGCATCACTAATTTCTTTAGTCATTATCTATATCCGTTCTTGCAATTATTATGCCTGAATTTGCTTCTATATCAATTAATGATCTATCTACAGTTATTGAAGCATTTGTTGTTGCATTATTATTTGCATCCATTCCTGGTGTTATCACAATACGGTCTCCGTCAATTGGATTTGCATTTGATGTATTGAATGCACTTGTAGTATTTATATCTTCAAATATATTAGTATTAGCAAGTGTAATTATATTAGCATTAGATGAAATAGGTCCAAATAAATAACCTTTAACACTAAAATCTAGTTTATGGACAAGAGCTCTTCTTGTCTCAAAATCACCTTCATATTGGTCATCAGTAGTAAATTGATTTAATATAACTGGTATATCAAAGGGATAGTCAAGATCTTCCATTAATTTCATAGATACTGTGTATTCTGGTGTAAAGAATGGTATTATTTGTTCTATTATTCTTATTCCATCTTCTTCATTTTTTACCATAATACTTAATTCAAAGCTTATATCAAATGGTGTTGGGGTATAAACAGATTTTATTTTGTTTATAGATCCTGGTGTAGCTTTTGCAAATTTGCGGGTTGGATTTAATCTGCGCGAAGCATCATATTGAAATCCTGTCATTTCAAAAGACATTCTTGGTAATTGTATTGCTACTTTTCTTCTAAGAGTTGGATCTTCCTGTGTTCTAACTAGGTATTTTTGAGATGGGCCATAATTAACAGGCACTCTTAATGTTTGTTTAACTATACCATTTTGTTCTCTGTCTATCTCAATATCATTAAATAATGTGCCGAACATTACTATATACTTACGCAGGATACCATTATAGAATTTTTGACCTAACATTATTTAATTTCTCCGAACGGATTGGATTCACTAAAATCTATTATAGCTGCACCATCTAATTCAAACTCAGATGATCTATCTGTTTTATCTGTATCTCTTAGAGAAAATCCATCGTTAATAATTTCAACACCACTTTCGGTTACTAATTGTGTATTGGCTTCTGTGGTTATTGATATTTTATCTAATGCATATGGAATAGATAATTTTTCTTCAATACCATCTATATCTCTAATGCCAGTGTTGAGTTGCTCATTGCTATACTCAAACAATTCACAAACAATATCATACGTTTGAAGGGAACCCATTTGATAAAATATAGATTCGTGCTCAACATATTTAACTTCATATAATTTTTGGTTCATATTAAAGTGAATAAGATCACCTTCATGGGGTAAATTTTGAAATGTTGTCTGAGATATATCTTGCTCAAATCGTCTTTTGGCTATAGTAAATGTTATTCTATCTCTATATTCTAAACCAAATCTACTAACAAAATCACCTTCGCCCTCAAACCCTTCGACATTCTTTATATAAACCTCAATTAAATATGTATCTTCAAACTTAGTTAATGTATCCTCATTAAAAACATCATCTAAATCTACTACTGCTCTCGGTAAATAATAAACTTCATGACCATACATTTTAATTGATTCAATAATTAAATCTTCAATTAAAGTCTGTTCTGATTGTGCATTAAAGTTATTAAAAAATACATTGGTAGGCATATAATTATCCTATCATATCTGTCACTGGTAAACTATAAGCTGACATCATTTCTTCTTCAAGTCTTCTAATCTCTTCATTAGCATCTGCTAATATTTGTGCACCATTAAATGTTACTCCTCCAGGAAGTTGTAAACCTTCAAATTTTGTTAAATTAGAACCCCATTGATATTTAATCTTTGCTGTAGCATAATTTTGCAACCAACGATCTTTCCAAATATCAGCATATACAGATCCATCAACAACCTGATAAGCTTCAGCTATTATGGTGTCTCCAACATTAACCTTATTCCAATCCATATCAATATGTAATTTATTCATATGCCTGTTATATCTTAATGGTTGTTTACCAACAAGAAGTTCTTCCATAAATTGTATATTTTGCATGTTCATATAATAAGAGGTTAACATATAATCATGTTTACTTAGATCGTATAAATCATTTAATGCGATTTGATATCTGATATTGAATAAATTATTTGTAGATAATCCATCACCAATATCAAATATATTAACTACGCCTATAATATTTTCTGGTACAGTTAAATACTTATTAGTTATGTCGTCTGATGTAACAGTAAATTTTGCAAATTCTTTTGAAGTTCCATCAAAATGATAATCTGCGTAATATGATAATGATTCATCTATCCTATCATCTATTTGGTCATCATCTACATTTATTTCAATAACTGGTTTACCTAATTTACGTAAACAAAATTCAGCGAATGTTGTTTTACTTGTTGGTTGTGCCATATTTCATCTCCAATAAAAAAGGGAAGTATATCTTACTACGTATTTATGCTTCCCTTATTATATAGATTTATAACGATTTATCCTGCAAATTGTTTATGCTACAAATATATATGCAGCGCCTTTTGTAGAATTAAATTCATGACTACCTGCTACAGTTGTTTGACCATCTCCTGAAATTTCAATACCTCCCTTATTATAAACAAATCTATTAAGAGAAGCGTGATCACTATTAAATATAGGACCTCCTGTTACTGCCCATGATGTTCCGGTTCTCTCTGCCCAATACAGTGCTCCTCTTCGTGTTGGATGTGGATTACCTTGATTAGGAGATGCTATTGCTACAATATTACCGTTATTAGAAATATCTAAAGCCCTGCCAAACTCTTGATCTTTATGTCTTACTGGCGCGTGGATAATAGCTTGTTCTGTCCATGTAGTACCTGATCTTACAAATATGTATACTTGCCCAGAAGTGTTCGTTGAATCAAGATTTGAATCATCTCCACCTGAGGTTGCCGCAGGCCCGTCTTCATAAGGAGCTCCAAAAGCTACTGTACTTCCATCTTGGTCAATAGATACTGCAAAACCAGCACGATCACTTCCACTTCGATCTGACCCAAGTAATATTGCTTGTTCTGTCCATGCACCTGAATCATATTTATATACATAAACCTTAGATTTATCATAAGCTCCGGATACAACATATAAACCGTTACCAGACATCGAAACATCGTGACCAAAATTTGCGCCAGATTCAGCATCTGATGCTGTTATTAAGGTACCATTGTCCCATGAACTTCCTGTTCTCTTATGTATTATTGCATACCCAGCTCCAACATTAGATGACATTCCTCCTAGTGCTCCAATTATAAGTTCATCTCCAGTATCTGACATACCTAGAGAAGTACCATACCTAGTTGGGTTATTGCCACCATGACCAGACCAATTGAATGTAGCTTCATGTGCCCAAGATGATCCAGATTTAACGTAAACATGCACTCTTCCATTGCCACCACTTCTATAATAAGTTGGTTCTGATATAGCAATTGTTTCACCATTTGATGACATAGCAAATGCTCTTCCAAATCTACTATTATTTTCAACATTACCCCCATGTGATGGTGAATTAGCTGTTAGTGTTTGTACTAAAGACCATGTAGTGCCTGACCTTTCGTATATATTTGCAAATCCTTGAGTACTATTACCATTATTATTCTCAGGAGCTCCAACGATTGCTAGGTTACCATTTGTAGAAATTGCACAGGATTCACCAAAAGCTGCTCCACTAGATAAACCAGTCACTGGTAAAGATACTTGTTCAGATGCTGAGGTCCAAACACTATATGCTACATCTAGAGTCACAGCAGCCGTTCCTATATTAGTTCCATCTGTTACTGATATTGTTAATGTTCCTCCAGCCAATTCTGATGCTCCTGCTACAACTGTAACAGTATTGTTACCTGTGTGATGAGATATATCCACTTGAGATGTATTTGTTATATTTGTATTTGAGGTTGTAACAGTTACTGGTGTGCCTTCTGGTTCACTTGTAGTGTAAGTTATGTCAATTGACTCTCCAATTGTTCCAAAACTATGAGAAGATATACTTGCAGATATAGTTGGTGTTAGATTAATTGAATCGATTGATCTCCATTGTGTAGCTGTTCTGATATATAAATCATTAGTAGCAGTTACAAATGCATGATCTCCAGCTTGAATGCCAGATGAAGGTAAATCTGATTCATTAGCATATACTGTAACAGCTCCACCCGATAGTGATGTTAAAGATACGTTTGATGTGGATCCATCTGCTTTATTAAAAACCAATGTTGTTCCACTAACACTAACAGTAGAGACTGATGTATCAGTAGAAGGTACAATTTGTTCAAATCTAGTATTTAATGCTTGTCTAGTCCATACATTTTTAGAAGATGAATATATAAACTTTGTGTTTTCATGTGTAACTACCTGGCCATCTGATGGCGTAGTAGGTAAATTTAAGTCAGCCATTGCTTTTTATTCCTTTTTATTTCATTTTATGTTGTAACAAAAGTATACACTGCACCAGCATCTGTTGTATTAGTATCTTCACGTGGTGCACCGACTATTACTGTTGATCCATCACCAGATATTTCTGAAGCTGAACCAAATTCGTCATTATTCTCTATATCTGTTGATGTTAAAGATTTTTGTAGACCCCATCCAGTATCATTAAAAATATAAGCAGCTCCTGAATTATTCATCGTTGTATCTTCTTCGGCAGCACCAAATATCACTGACTTACCATCACCACTTAAAGCTATAGCTTGTCCAAAATTATCTCCAAGTGTTGGATTGTCGGGTACAAATTTTCTCAATTGTGTCCACGATGTATCTGTTCTTCCAAAAGCATATGCCACACCAGCAGTGGCTGATGTAGAATATAAAAGATTTGATCCTATTATTATAATATCACCACTATCATCAATATCAGCAGATGAACCAAATCCATTATTTTGAGTATCACTATTATCAGAATGTTGAATAGCCGCTTGTTGTGACCAAGTTGTACCACTTCTAACCCATACAAAACTCTTACCTTTTAACGAATCATGTTTCATAGAACCTACAACAACAGTATCACCATCTTCATCAATAGCTACAGAACAACCAAATCTATCTTGACTAGTTATTCCAGCTGATTGAATTTTTTGTTGTTGACTCCATGTACTTCCTGTCCTAACAAAAATAAAAGCCGTTCCAGCAAATGTACCATTATCATCATCGTATGGTGCACCTACAATAGCATAATTAGCATCTCCAGAAATTCGTACACAGTTATCACCAGAAGAACCACCTCCACTCATCTGATCATGAGCTACTCCATCAGAAGCTAATAATCTCGCTTGTTGAGACCAAGATGTACCAGATCTATAATAAATGTAAGCTGCACCTTGCTGTTCTGAACTAACACCTTTAGCTTGAGGTGATCCTACTATAACATAATTACCATCTTTAGATATATGAACACCTTTACCAAAATACCAAACATCATTATTTCCAGTATGATCGTCAGGAAGTAATTTTGCTTGTTGAGTCCAATTTGTTCCTGATCTAGTAAAAATATAAGCAGCACCAGGAGCGCCATTGTTACTAGATCCTCCTTTAAACCAAGCACCTACAACTAATGTATCTCCTGCATCGTTTAATGAAATAGACTGTCCAAATTTGTCACCATTTGCTATATCATTTGATTGTATCATTGCTTGCTCAACCCAAGTTGTGCCAGATTTAATATAAATGTATACTTTTCCTCTATTACTTCCACCTGTATCTTCCAATGGTGCACCTACTGCTTTATAAGTACCATCATTTGAAATAGCAACAGAGTAACCATAATCATCATCATTTTGAGGATCTGAAGCTTTTAACATTTGTAATTGATCGGTTGCTGCAGCCCAACCACTACTTTTTTGATAAACATATGCTCTGCCAGTTTGAACAGAATTAGGAGTACTATAGTGCCTTGAACCAGTTGCAATTATAGTACCATCATTTGATAAACTAACTCCACCATCCCCTAACTGTCTAATATTAGGAGGACTACTATTATAACCAACTGGATCAGATGGTATTATTTTAGCTTGTTGAGACCATGTACTTCCTGATCTTGTATAAACAAATACAGCTCCCCCTTTAGCATTAGATCCATCGACAGGTGTTTTTGAATCATTATTTATGTCTATAACAGCTAAAGATGCTCCATCTGTCGATAAAGATATTCCTTTACCATAACCATGATTACCTCTACCAATAGCATTGCCGCCGGATACAGTAAAATTAGTTTGTTCCGACCAAGTGGTTCCTGTTCTTGTATATACTAAGATTCTATTTTGTGAAGAATGTGTTGCAACTAAATAACTACCATCCCCATTAAGAGCTAAGGAAGCAGCATATCCTTCACCACTCATATTTGAAGGCATCATTTTTTGTTGAAATGTAAAATTATTTGAACCATCATTTTTATAAATAAATATTTCTTTTGATTGTTGCGCTCCAACTGCTATATAATTATTATCATCACTTATATCAAAATCAATAGCATATTGCATATCATTTACAATTTCTCCACCTGTTGGGGCTAATACTGCATGTTGTGACCAATTAGCACCAGATCTTGTAAAGATATAAAGAACTCCTGTATCCATTAAGTTTGATGGGTTGTCATCAGAGTAAGCACCAGCTAATGCAATAGTTCCATCAGCTGACATCACAACCTGTCTACCAAAACCTCTATTGTCACTTGGGTGACCACCAGTTCTGGACATCATTGTCAAATAATTCCATGTTGTTCCAATTCTTTTCCAAAAATGTACATGACCTCTATCGTGTTCTAGAGATCCTATTATTGCATAATTCCCATCCTCACTTAAATCAACAGCTACACCAAAATTATCATTAGATCTTGCATTAAATGGTCTTAAAATTTTAGCTTGTTGGACTCCAGTAGACCAATCAAATGCGAATTGTATAGTCATTGTTAATGTATCAGCAATAGTGTTGACACCATCTGTGGCTGTTATAGTAATTGTCTCGGTTGTGTTCTGTACTGGTGTATCAAATGTTAAAGTATTATTTGCTTGATGTACGGTTATACTTGCATTGGATGTACTTGATGCTGTTATTGTGTAAGGAGTATCTTCTGGTTCATTTACTGTATAACTGACATCAACTGAATCACTTGAACCCATTGATATACTAGAGACACCTAAGGATAAAGAAGGTGATAGATTGACTGTTGCAATCTTATACCAACCGGATCCATCAGTGATAAATAATGAATCAGTATCAGTTACATATACTTGAGTGCCTGATACTAAATTAGTTATAGGCAATTGAGAAGCACTTGCATAATTTGTTAGTATATTACCTGCAAAAGCGGCTAAGCTAACATTAGCATGTGTACTATCATCTTTTTGTATTACTAAAGTATTGCCACTAATAGACATTGAAGATACTCCGACACTTTTGTTTTCAAAATCGGATATTTGAGAAGAAGACATCGTCGATACATGTCTCCATTTATTTTTATCACTGTTATACCGCATTGCTTTACCTTGAGCAATAAATAACTCATTATTGCTTGGATTGCTTGGAAAATCTATTACTGGCATTTATTTTATTCCTTATTTAAACTGGTTGTGAATTTGCTACTTTAAACCATCCTGATCCATCTGTAACATATAAATATCCGGTATCTAAGGCTATAGCTTGATCACCCGATTGTAAACTTGAGAATGGGAATATAGAGGCATTGGCGTATGTTTCCGTTCTACCTGCAAATGCATCTACACTTACAGATACACCATCTATAACTAAATCATTATCTGATTCAAGTTGTGCGTTCTCAACACCTCTTGCTCTTTTTCTTGTTGATGATACGCCATCTAAATCTGAAGCTTTTTCTGGTCTCCATCTTCCTTTTCCAGCATTCCATTTGAAACGTCTTCCTTCATGAGTGTGAACAGTTCCATCAGCTAAATTCGATGGTATAGTTCCAGTCGGGACCCAATATTCTACTGCACCTTCGTTAGAAAAGGCACCCCAGGCTGTTAGAATTAAATGTTTACCATCTGAAGATAATGCATTAGCATAGTTACCTGTCAGGCCTGGTGTCACAGCTTGTTTTTTCAAAAGAGACCATGTTGATCCTGATCTTTCGAATGTATACCAATACTTATTTTCTCCAGCATTTCCAGATAGTATTAAAAGGGATCCATCATAATTAAATGACATTGACCTACCTATTGTAGCACCATCATCAGATGCACCATCTGGTCCATTGACTACTGCTTGTTGATCCCACACATTTGTACTACTATTCCATTTTAATATTGCTACTCTACCAGCATAGTCATCTGAGTCATGATGTCTGAAATATATACTTAAATAATTGCCATCTTTACTCATTCCTAAAGCCTGGCCGTCGGTTGCATATTGGCCTGATTGATCGTAGGTTTGGACAGCACTAATGTTCCATAAATTTGAACTGGTATTGTATCTCCCAGTAAAAATTTTAACTACTTTATCTGTAGTATTATTACGCTGACCTGAATACTGGCTATCATTTAGAAGACAAAATTTTTCTCCAGCACCATCTAATACAATATTGCCCTTTATTCCAAAATTACCTCCCGTAGTAGGTGTATTTAATTGGCCAAAGTATGCCCATGTTGATCCAGTTTTATGGAAAATATAATTTAATGAACGCCCATTGGCAGAATTTTTTCCTGCTGCTATACATCGAGTGCCATCCGCATTTAATACAATTCCATAATATCCAACAGCACCATTAGTTTGCCCACCGTTTCCAAAAACATTAGTCCAAGTTGATCCTGTTCTTTCAAATATTTCTATCCGTCCACCGTCCGGATGACCATAATTACCACCTGTTACAGCAATCGTCTCTCCAGCTTCATCAATAGCTACTGATCTATGATGTGGGTTATCATCATATGAACCAAAAGTGTCTGGACCATTACCATATTGACTGTAAACAGCATGATTAGTATTACTAGTTAATGTTGCTTGTGTTGTAAACGTATTACCTGTTCTAGTTAGAACATATGGAAATCCACCAGAAGCGTGAGTATGAGCCACTGCACCAGGAGCTCTATTTCCTACTACTATATAATCGCCATTCGCTGAAACCGCAGAACCACCAATTCCTGATTTTTCTCCAGCCCCAGATTGAACTGTAAATTTAGCATCTCTGACAAAAGATGCATTTACATTAGCCCCTACAGAAGATGAACTGAATGATCCTGTAATTGCTGTTGATGTTGGTAATGAAAGTGCCATGTTTTTTATTCCTTATTTAAACTAGTTGTGAGTTTGCTACCTTGAACCATCCTGATCCATCAGTAACATATAAATATCCTGTATCTAATGCAATTGCTTGATCCCCAGATTGTAGACTAGAGAATGGGAATATAGAAGCATTAGCATATGTTTCTGTTCTGCCAGCAAAGGCATCTATACTTACTGTAACACCATCTATATTTAAATCTAAATCTGATTCAAGCTGAGCGTTCTGAACGCCTCTTGATCTTTTTCTTGATGAAGATATTCCATCTAAATCAGATGCTTTTGCTGGTCTCCATCTACCTTTAGCAGCATTATATTTGAATTTTCTACCTTGATGTGTATGTATGTCTCCATCTGCCAGAGAAGATGCAATTTCTCCTGTTGGCTTAAAATATTCTACTGATCCTTGGTTAATTTCATTACCTAATCCACCTGCCAGGCCATAACCTGTACTAGAATATCTTGCATTTGGAGCGGAGACTAATATGTGCTTGCCATCTGAAGATAATTCTATATCTCCTATTGAATTTAAACCATTTACATGAGTATGTTTTGCTTTAAATGTCCATGTAGAACCAGTTCTTTCATAAATATACCATGCCTGTTGAGTTTGAGTTCTACCATTATGGTTTGGATTTCCTTGTGAACCATTAGTATTACCTATTGCTACCAATACTGATCCATCATAATTAAGTCTAAAATGTCTACCTATATACATACCATTATTTGTAGTAGCTCCACCTGCAGTAGCATTATCGATAACTGATTCTTCGACATAAGCGTTGCTACCATTCCATTTAAATACATGGAATCGTCCAGTGAAATCTACTGTTCCATCTCGAAATGATACTATAACATATATACCATCGTTGCTTATTTCTATGTGATATGCTTGACTTTCAGCAGAAGAGTGTCCAGTCTGGTCAATAATTTGAAGATGACTTTGCCATGCTGATCCATCATAGTAAAAAGTTTGTAGTCTTGCTCTCTTTCCTATATTAAAATCATTATCGTTCCGTTGTAAATCTAAACATGCAATACGTGTGCCATCATTGTTTATAGATATACTTCCTATACCAACTGCGTATCCTCCAGGACCAATTCCAGACCCACCATTAGTTCCAGTATAAAGGTCTGATTGCTGACTCCAAGAAGAACCTGATTTGGTCCACATAGCAAGTCTTTGATCATTACCACAACTAGCAATAATTGTATTTCCATCTCCGGATATAGCAACACCATGTTCACCTAGTCTTTGTCCACCATCATCTAGGAATGCATTGTGAGACCAAGATGCTCCTGAACGAGTCCATACATCTATAGCACCATCAGTTGTTCCTGCGGAACAACCTACAATAGCTGTTTCACCCGCTTCATCTATATCTACACCTTTCTTTTGGACTTCTGCAAAATCACCATACCGATCATTAGCACCCATACGAAACATATATGATGGTATAAAGGTTGTATCTATAGTCCAGACATCTCCAGTCTTTTTATATATTATAGGTCGTCCAGTACATCCATTACCAGTATTTGCTCTATTTGCAATTATTGCATAGTCGCCATTTGCTGACATACGCATTCCATGACCTTGAAAGTCATTATTTCCAACACTTGATTGTAAATTAGAATGTCGACCGGCGCCAACTATTAAAGGTGTTAAGTTAGCAGTGTTTGTTGTTGTGACGAAAGACCCGACTACGTTTGCTGCGCTTGGTAATGAAAGTGCCATGTTTATATTTCCTTAAAATTATTTATATTAAAATAGGTAGAGATCGCATGGACCCCTACCTATAATATTTTTTTATTAAGCAGAAACGTTTGTACGCTTAATCTTAATAGTACCACTATTATTGGCTGGTGTAGCTAATAATGATAAGGTGCCTGCTGATAATGATGCATCTAATGCCATTAATGAAGCATTAGTTATTAATGTACCATATTCAGTTAAGTAAACATCTGTACCATCTTGTGTTACGTTAACCATTGTAAAATGCTTATCTGTTCCTGATGTACATTCAACAATATACTGAGCTGCACTATATGTTGCAATTGCAAATGAATCAACAGTTATTTGATTTGTTGATGAAACAGTTGTTGTTGCTGTTGTAGGCAATTTGTCTAATGTTACATCAAATGTTGAAGCATCATCTCTAGTAAATGTAAGAGTATTGTTACTTGATGTCCATCCTGCTCCTTGTGTTGATGTATTTGCTCTTAGAGCTACATCAAACGTAGAAGCATCTGCTCTTGTAATAGTTAAAGTACTATTGGCTGAGGCAAAGGCTGCACTTGATGAAGATGTGTTAGCAGGTGTTGGAACAACAGCTACAAAAGCACCATCATAGTAGATGTAAAGATCAGCGTCATCACTGTCATACCATAAATCACCTTCTAGTGGTGATGATGGAGCAGTATTAGAAACTGTAGTTGCAGATGTTATAATTGACATATCAAATGTAGAACCATCTGCTCTTGTCATTGTTAATGTACTATTAGCAACTGTATATGCACCAGATGATGTAGATGTATTAGCAATAAGGGTTGTGTTTGCAACGCCTGTCATGACAACATCAAATGTACTTGCATCATCTCTTGTTATTGTTAAAGTGTTATTAGCAACAGTATATGCACCAGAAGCAGCTGATGTATTAGCAATATTTGTTAAATCAGTACCTGTTGCAATATTAATATAGGTAGTACCATCTTCGGTTACTTGCCATTTGTCTGTTGATTCATTCCATCTTAATGCTACGTTTGCGCTTGATCCACGCTCGATTTCAATACCAGCATTTAATGAAGGAGTTCCAGTTTGACCTGAAGCTAAAGTAATGATAGCATCATTTACAACTAAATTGTTTGTATCAATATTTGTTGTTGTTCCCTGAACAGTTAAGTTACCGGAAATTGTAAGATCATCAATTGTTAGATCAGACATTGCTACATCAAATGTACTTGCATCATCTCTTGTAAATACAAATGTACCGTTAGATCCTGTAAATGCAGCACTTGATACAGATGTGTTTGCTCTTAAAGCTACATCTGTATCTGTTCCATCATCTCTTGTAAATGTAAGAGTTGAGTTAGCAGCAGTAAAAGCAGCACTTGCTAAAGATGTATTAGCTCTTAAAGCTACATCTAAAGTTGTACTATCAGCTCTTGTTAATGTTAATGTACTATTAGCAGCAGCAAAAGCAGCGGATTGTGTTTGTGATCCAATGTCTACAGCTGTTGTAGTTGAATCTGCTCTAGTAAATACAATCGTATTGTTACCGGCTGTAAAAGCAGCAGATGCTAATGATGTGTTAGAAGCAGATGCAACTAATTGATCATCAACGTATTTTTTAGTGGCTGCATCAGTATTTGCAGTCGGTGTAGCAAGATTGATAATCTTGTTAGCATTTGAGTTAACGCCATACTGGGCGAGAAATTCTTTATTAATGGTCGCCATTATTTTTCTCCAGAACTAGTTATTAGAAAATCTTCCGTTTTTACAATATAATATAAGCATTGTGCACATACATTTATTTATAATAATTTATGTATCAAATGGATATATTAGTATCAAATTTTTAAAAATATTTTTATGTATAATCAATTGTTATACACGGATATTTATAATTCTACATTGTTACAGCTGTGCGATATATTTTTATATCCATCGATGTAGATATGGTTGGTGTTACTATTAAATTTATGTGTGAACCAGACATATTAGCTGAAAAAATACCTAAATCTGAGTTGGTAGATATTTTGCCAAATTCAGATATATATACATCATTAGTATCATATACAATGTTTATTTGAGTAAATTGTTTACTAGATGGGGAATTTATTTCTACTAAATATTGAGAAGAAGAATATAAACTTTTAGAATAAGAATCTATAACTGTTGATGACAATGACGATGTTGTTGCAGAATTACTAGTTTTTATTACATTATTTCCAATATTAACTATATTTAATTCTACTGTGTTTGCAACAATATTATTAGCTTCAATAGTTGTGTGAGCTATATTATTTGCTTCTAGTACATCTTCTAATCCAGTAAATATTTTAATATAATTTGATCCATTGTTGGTGAATTTCCATGAATCATCTGTCTCATCAAAATATAATGATGTATTAGGCAGAGCACCTCTATTAATGTTAATACCTGAATCAAATGGCGAATTTGTGTTTGCATCTACTCTAGTATTTAAATTAATAAAATTAGTACCAATATTAAGTTCAGTACTGTTAATATATGTTATATTGCCTGTTACAGTTAAATCACCCTCAATAATGAGATTGTTTGCTACTGTATCATCAGCTAGTTGACCAAGGTCAGCAAATGACAAAACTCCATTACCATTTGTAATAATAGTTTGTCCATTAGCACCGTCTAATGTTGGTAATAGATATTGACTGTTAACAGATATAGAATTGGCTGATAATAAAGAAACATTTGCGCCGATTTCAAATACATTTGAGCCATTAGAACTAAACATGACTCCATCTGGCATATTTAATGCTAATTCACCAGTACCCAGATTAGTAGTATTTGGCGTACGCCCACTAACGGACGTCCGTTTGATATAAATCTTTGACGACATATGCGTTCCTTATTCAACCTCTATATAGAGGGATAACAATAAAACCTCTATATAGAGGTGATACTAAATACTTATATATTTAGGATATTTAAAAGTTTATTTTTTTGAACGTGATTTAGATAGTGAATTGTTTTTTGCTTTAGGATTTAATGCAACCTTTTTAGCTTCATATGTTTCAATTTGTTTTTCTAATGATGCAATTTTTTGTTTTTGAAGTGTATTTTGTTCCATCAAAGTAGCATTACTTTTAGAGCTCTCAGCAGTACTATTTTGTAAAACAGTAACTTGAGCTTTATATTTTATTAACTCTAATGATAAAGTTTGTACTTCGTTCGTAAGATATTGGAGATATGTTTGATTTAATTGTTCGTCTAAAGATGACATGATATAATAACCTCATAATTATTAATAATAAATTGTAAAAAAAAGAAGGAGAAACCCCTTCTTTTTTGTTTTGTTTTTTTAGAATGCGCCGCCGTCGATGATAGCATCGAATTGTGCTAAATTAGACGCAGTATATGTTACTTCTCCTGCAGGAGCTGCACCTAAATTTGTTGTAGCGGCATATACGTTTTCTGATGCATCCCAGAATATACCTCTGAATTTATCAACTCCGCCGACATCATATGTGCCATAAAAACCGACATCAACTGCATCAGTATCATTTCCGGTTTGGTCATATGCTAAAGCTAACATATTATCTGTAACAGAAACTGTTGTTGATTGTACTGTTGTAGTTGTTCCTTGGACAGTTAAGTTACCTGCAATAACTGCACTACCGCCAATTTCTAAATCACCACCTGCATGAATAGCTCCACCTACTCCTACTCCACCTGATACTTGGATAGCTCCGGTAGAAGTATTTGAAGATGCTGTTGAATCATTAACATCAACTACACCGCCAACTGTTAATGCATTTGTGATAGATGCTGCATCGGACATAGTTACGTTGCCAGTTAAAGTTGATGTGCCTTCTACAGTAAGACCTTGACCAACAGTAACATTTTTTCTACTTGCAATACCACCAGCTGTTATAATTGAACCAGTAGTGTTTGATGTTGATTGAGTATCATCGGTAATTTCTAACGCACCAGAGATACCTAATCCACCTGTTGTAGATAACGTTCCTGTTATATTAGTATTACCAAATTCTGCTGTTGTTGCATTTACTTCGCCAGTAATTGTTGTATTGCCAGCTGCTAATGTGTTATTAATAACTATTGCTTGAGATGTTGTTGCACCTCTTGTAGTAACAGTTTCTAATGTTGATTGGTTTACTGCTGTAATCTGTGTGCTGTTACCAGACATACCAATATCAGTTCCACCTACAAAGTTAACTGTTTCTGTGGAACTATCACCACCACCTGCGGGTGTAAGTGATACTTGACCAATAGATGAGTTACCTGTTGTTGATAATTCGTATGTGCTTGTATCAACGGTTATTTGTGTACTATTACCACTAACAACTGCTGCTCCAGTTCCAACGATTTTAGAAATGTCAGTTCCTACACCAGCATCTCCACCACCTGTTCCAGTTAATGTAATATTACCTTGAATTGTATTACCACCCGTTCCAACTGCATATGTTGTCCCGGTTACAGTTACTTCTGAGGAGTTGCCTGAAACAAGAGAAGCACCACTACCAGCTATTGTAATACTATCATTTGATAGTGTTAAATTATCTACAGTTAAAGTTACTGTAGCAGCTGATGAGTTACCGCTTTGTTCTAGATTGTATTGATCTCCACTTACTGAAAAAACTGATGTTCCGTTAGACGAGAAAAGTTTCTTGTCTACGACGTTGATGGCTAATTCACCTTCAGCTAATGCGCTGTTAGCTGGCACACCACCTGGGGTGGTACTCCTTTTTAATTTAATAATTGACGCCATTTATTTACTCCTTAGATATTTTAGACAGGCCTTGTCTTTTAACCTCTACCACTTTCGGTTTAAAATGATATAATTCTTCAGTTTTAATTGGTTTTGGTTTCTTCTGTTTATTTATATTTTCTTCTTGTTTAGGTTTTTCTCTTAATTGTGCTATTCGTTTTTTAACTAATGGTCTAAACATATATTTATCATAATTATCTACAGGGGTTTCTTTTAAAAGTTTTTCTTTTAAAAGTTCATCTGCTTTTTGTTTAGCTACCATAACCTCTTTTTTTGTGTCTTCTACCTGCTTCTCTGCTATTGTCTTCATTTGGCTTTTAAATTCACTAGCTGTTGTTGATATGTTAATTTTAGTTTCTTGTAATTCTAATAATCCTTGTAGTCGTTGCATCTCAGTGTTAAGCAACATATTTTTTTTAACAAGATCACTTATTATTTCTTGTTGATTAATTATATACCGTCGCCAGAAATCATCATCAAAATTATCTGCATCATCACCCGGAAAAGAATTCTCATGATTTGCTTGTTGTGAACTTATATAATTATTACTATACTCTATTTTAGGTGTAGTGTCAACAAGATTCTCTTCAGGAATTGTTTTTTCTTTAGTAACTATTTCTTTTTTTATAACCGGTCTTTTAATTCTCTTTTTTGAAGCCATAATAATATCACCTTATTTTTTTATAATTATATTATACCATATTTATCTAATAATTGCCACCATCAATATCATCTGCAATTGGTGCACCATTAACATCGTATTGTAATATCTGTCCTTGGCTTCCTGTTGTAAATGCCACTGTTGTTGTATTAGCTCCTGACATTACACCTCTTTCAACCAATTCTCTAATCCCCGTACCACCATCTTTTACTTCTAAAGGATTCGAAAGACTATTAATTGTAACATTATTTAATGTGCCATCTGTAATATTTGTATTAGATATATTACTATCGGTTAATGAAGCATTGCTTATTACAGCATCTGATAATCCTACACCTGATAGCCCCAATTGTCCTGTATACACAGCACCAGATAAAAATATGCCCTTTCCCGATGTTACAGATGTAGGCAAATTAGAACCTATAAAATTTAAAACACCTGACTGATAGTCAAAATACCATTCATCATTGTTGCCAGAACCAGTCTCAAATAACTGTGTTCCTGATGATGCTGGATTTGCTGCTGCTGATGACGCAGAATATACTTTTAATTGATATGTGGAACCAAAAACTGGAGGTATCCAATTTACTATGCTTGTAGTCCATGTTCTTCTGGTTGTAGAGGTTAAATCTTCTGTTGTTTGTATTGTTGTATATACTTTGACAATACTTGTATTAGATGTAGGAATAACATTAGGAATTGATGCGGCATCACTCCAAATAGCTAATGGATCAATAATAGGTTTAGATACAAATACTTCGTTAGGTGCTTTTTTAAGATCATTAGTATCAGTTTTTACTCTACCAAAACCTATTTTTTTCCAAAGTAAATCAACTTTTTGTGAATCTGATATGGTCATTATGATATACTCAAAGCTGATATAGATTGGCCTGATGATAGACCAATAGAAATTAATATTTGATTTCCAAACGCATTGGTACCATTTTGGCTTCCAAGTGTTAATAGAAAACTACTATTGTTATATGTAGTATTTGAAAGAATTCTATCACCTGATGTAAATGCGCATCCATCAGATCCATTGCCTCCACTTCCTGTATTGCCGCCTGGTATACCACTACCAGCATATGTATCTCCTGCATTTAACCATCCATTTAAGGTTGATGCAGAATCTATGCCTGTTCCAGGAGCAGCTATATGAAATGAGGAAACAATTCCACTTAATGTAACGTTAAAGTTAGCTACCTGAGTCCTTCTAAATGCTATTATTATTTTTTGTGTGCCTGATCGACCTGAACTAAGATTGGGGCCAGCAGGTAAAAATCCAGTGCTTAAATCCGAGGCAAAGTGTTGTAGAGATCCATATCTAATTACAGCTTCATCAGTGCCAATAATGGTTTGTGCACCAGTCCATGTTGAACTTGTATAGTAATTTGTTGAACTTGAGAATGTGGGATTAACACCAGTAAATCCGGTTATTCTTACCGCATCATCGTTATAAGTTGCTCCTAATGAATCACTAACAGGTATAGCTAATTCATTTATGCCAGAAGATGATCCATTCATTACAGATATTTTTGTATTACTAAAATTTACTGTGGTGCCTGTTCCATTTACATTCTTAACATTCATATTAAAACCTTGAGTTCTTTTTCCTCCTCCATTGATATTTAACTGAAATGTTTCTAATGTTATAGGAGATGAAATTCCAGTATTAGCTATTGGATAATTTGAATTTAATTGTGATGGTGGTAAAATAGTATATGTTTTACTTTGGGAATTTATTATTGATCCAGATTCCCCTTCAAATGTTTGTCCGCTACCAAAAGTAAAAGGTGTTGTTGTATTCCTATATGTCTGTCCTGTTAGATTTGTTATTTTTGTGCCTATAACATTAATTTTAGCATTGTTTGTATAATATGGAATGCCTGAAATATATGCTAATGTTCCGGCTGTATTTTCTGTGATGGTTGTTGTTGAAAAATCTATACTTGGAGTTGATGTTAAGTTATCTTTTATAAAATCTAACTGACTTGTATTACCTGTTGTACTATGAGATAATTTATATGTATGAGCTCCAATAGATAAATTATTTTTACTTATTCTCGATTTAAATCCTGAATACAATCCTGAAGCATATATTTTTTGAATATTAGAAACACTAGTTCCTGTATTACTAAATTGATTGAAATCATTTTCATCAATTATAATTAACGAGTTGTATGTGCCTGAATTATCATTTGAGTCAAATACAACACTTCCATCGACAGAATTATCTATTAAAGATGATAGTGTGCCATTATTAGCATCGTGAGTAAATTGGGTAGTAACAGAACCAGATGTTTGAATGTTTCCTGTGGTGGTGTATCTTATAGGTGTATCACCAATATTTAATGTTGTTCCGCTTGAGTTGTCTATAAATCCTGATGCTACTCTTGGCGAAGAACCAACAGAACTTGAAGATAAAGTAAATGTTTTATTGGCTAAACCTTGAGGAGCAGCAATACTTGTATCAAATATTTTTATAACACTTGTTATACTATCAGGTAAAGAAGCAGGATTAGCTGTTGAATGAGTATTGATTGATAATGTTATAGTGTTAGTACTAAAACCAGTATCTGATGTATAGATATGATCTATTCTAGATCCTTCTGTCCCGCCTTCTACTGATGTATTGGATATTGAGTCTGATGTTCCATCTCCCCAATTAATATGGAATGTAGCAATGACTCCATTAGCATTAGTAGTATTATTATCAAGAAATATTTGATCTCCTGTATTAGCTTCAATAATATTACTTCCATTAGTTAATGCATCGTGTATAGTAAATGCTGCAGCAGGATCTGGTGTAAAAACAACTATAGCATTATTTACTATTATCTGTGCATTATTACCTTCTCCAAGACCATTATCATTTCTTGCAATTACTGTTATATTATATGATCCACCAGATGTGTTTGTATATGTATGGTTTGGTGTTGAATCACTTGTATTATTGGAAAAAGATCCATCACCCCAATTTATATCAAATCTGTTTGGATTGCCTGTTGTAGATATTGTTAATTGTGTATCTAATGGTGCACCTCCTGAAGTGTTGCTTATTGCAAATGATACATCTCTTACATACGTATTATTATATACATTTAAAACAACCTCATTTAATTTATCAACTGCATCTGATACTTTTGTGTTCGCAGTTATTGATGTAACTGCACCTTCTGCAGTAACTCCTGCACCATTAGAATATATACCGTCTTCAACTGGAATTCCCATAGGTATTGAGTTTGCTATTCCAGATATTCCAGTGACTGCACTATCAACATATTGTTTAGTAGCAGCATGTGTATCTTCAGTAGGGTCAGATGTTAAAATTAATGTAGGAAATGTTGCAGTATTTGATACTGTTAAATCAGTTGCTTGAACATTAGCAATTGTTTCTCCAAAATTTAATTTGGCAGTATCATTTCCTCGTGCAACTAAAACAGGAACATTACCTGATACTGATCCTATAAATAAATCATTAGATGTGAATGAATATGCAAGCTCTCCACTTGACAATATACCATTTGCTGGTGTATCATTTGTGTTACTCGTTCTAATTTGAATAACATTATATTCAGACATTAGAAAAATCCGCCATGCACGCCAACTTTTTGAACGATGAAAGTATTAGAATCAACATCATAAACTAAACTGACAGCTGCTTCATTAGATATTGTGGCATCACTTTGGAAAACCACTTGTTGTTTTATACCAGCACTTCCAAACATTATTCTTGATACTTGTTCTGGTGTGGCTGTTTGAACTTTTGCAATCGCAGTTTTACCACTTCTGAATACGGTAGTGGTATTAGCATTTATTCCTGTGCTTGTATCTATAGCCATTTTAGCTTCCTCTTGTTACACCGGGTGTGACAGTTACTAAACCTTCTAATACACGTGTTGCATTATTACTATTTAACGTATTATAAACCTCAACATCATATACATATCTTCCAGCAGGAACGATATTAGTTTCTGCTGATGTCATACTTAATTCCATGATACCGCCGGTTGGATTTGTAATATTCGTTGATATTATATGAAATATGCTAGATGAATGTGTTTTTCTAAAATGACATGCTGATGTATGATCTGTTAAATTAAAAATATCTCCGCTCATGTCTGTAATATTTACTACGATATTAAATTTACTTCCTTGATCTATAATAAGATTAGCTTTTGCTGCCATCGTACAATCCTCTTTATATTATTAATTATATATATTTATACTAGTTAAAATCCTTAAAAAACCGTTGACTCTTTCATATTTTTATGTTATAATAATTATTGTATGATTAGCTAAGATAGAGGGCCCTACTAATGAATTTTGTTTGTGTTAATTTTGGCAACATGTACCATAATGCATATGTAGACGCTCTTTATTATATGATATTTATGCGTAATAAAATAAACAGCTTTACATGTATTACTGATAGAAAAAGAAATATTAGAAAAGAGATTAACCAAATAATAATTAGTGATGACGAATACGAAGGCGCATGGAATAAACTTTATTGCTTTCATGATATAGATTTGCCGAATGAATTTGTATTATTGGATTTAGATATTGTATTGCAATCTAAATTTAAATTTAATGAACTAAAAGAAATAATTGATAACAATAAGTTATTATTTGTTAATGCAGATTGGGCTATAGATAGTAGACCTTATCAGCCTACCCAAATAAATTCATCTTTACTGTATATTAATAAAAATTTAAAATCCTATAATAAAATTAGAAAATCTATAGACAAGGGAGATTGGTATCCATATGCTACTATGGATAGATATTTATTTAATATACTTAATAAAAAAGAAATAGGTTATTTTGATTCATTAAAAATATATTCATATATGGATAATGAATATATGGAAAAAAATTATGATGTATGTCTTTTAAATAAATTTGATGGCAAAATATTCGATTATATTATAAGTAGTAACTGGATATTTAAATACTACCCAATTCATCTTTCATATCCATCCACATATCATATTGATTAATAATATATGATATAGTTATTCTGCTGCCAGATTTATTAGCCGCACAATGCCAAACTTTTTTATTGCCCTCATCATGACCACCAAAATACCCAGTTTTTACATTCCAACCAATACTATCTTTATGTATAATATATTTTTTAGCACTTAAATCATATTCTTCAAAATATCCACCACCACAATCACTATATGTAAATAATACATTATATCCTCTAGCATTAGCATTATGATGCCATCCTATATATCCATTTACGGGGTAATATGTTAGCAAAGAATTGTTAGATGCACCTAATTCCGATGTCATATTATTAGCAAGACTCATGACTTTATCTCTATTATTTAATTTATGAGCACCTACACTTGTTCTATAGTCTATAAGTAATGAACATTCAGGAAAGCCTTCGTGCTTATTGCCATTCATAAGCCATTGATGGTAATCATAACTTGTTCCACTTGTAATATCCATTCCATCATTATACTCTTTACCATCTCTACCTAATCTTTCATCATATGCTATATCATATAATGTTTTAGTGTCTTCAGATAAAATATTATCTTTAATATCATTTAAAATATGTAATATACTTTTATTTTTAATCTCTATCTTGTCCATCTATCCACTCTTTCTTTAAAGTATGATGCATTATAACTATATCAGATTTAACTTCAGATTTTTTATATGTATTAACATAATTCCATCTTGCATCGTCTTCCATTATATCTATTTTCATTTTATGATTTTTTATATTTAAAAGGAACCACCATGCGAATTGGTCCCATTGTTTAACACTATTTAAATATTCAGGATATTTAATAGTAAATTCTTTAGATGATTGATACTTAAATTGTTTATACCAAATATCTAAAAATTTTAAAATATGGGGCCTTTTCCAATACCCGAATATACCACAATGATGAATCATTTTTGCATTGTCATTTTTTTCTTTTGTTAAAAATACTTCTGCTGCAGCATATTTACGAATTGAGGTAGTACATATATCTGCTTCATCCGATAATTGATCAAAGATTAAGGATATATCTTCATGCATAATTTCCGTATCTGCATCTATATAAAATGTTTTATCATATGGAGTCTTAGATAACATGTACAGTTTAGTACGAATATTATATGGACAATCAGTTATAATAGAATCAAATACACCAGAGTTATTGGCTATTGTCCTCCATCGTTCCTCAGTATATAAAGTAATATTTGCTTCAGGGTAATAATCTTTTAAAGATTCTGCAGAATATATTGCACTATGAAGATATGGTATTTTGCACGTAGCAGCATACATAAACCCATTTTTATTTTTTATTTCGTTCATTAATTATACCAACAATTGTGTTTACTAAAACTTCCATTTTATTTTTGGATTTTCGTATAGAACGTTTAAATTCTTTGTTGGTTGTATTTTTTACTTCATCCATCTCAAATGCTTCAAGTTTTGCCATAAACAATTCTTCACCATCTATTCTTGCTTTATTTTCAACATCACGTTGATTTTTTCTGCTTTGCATTTCTCTAAATATGCGCAAAGATTCATCAGTATTTTTATCTATTTGTTGGATTGTATATTGTGATATAAGTGATTTATAATCACTATTTCTTTCATCTCTAGGTATAATAATTTTTACCTTATTACCATTATCATCAACACTATTAACTTCTATTTGTTTTTTTTCTTCTGGTATTAACCATTTGGGTTCTATATATCTCATAATCTATGCTATCCTCAACCATAATGCAATTGTTGTAATACTGTTTTTAGAACTTGATACAGTATCACTTGTGAAATTACCTGTATAATTACCACTATATTCTGCTGTAAAATCCCTAGAATATGACCCAGTAAACATACGTGTATACTCTCTATTATATATGCCTGTAAAACTACCAGTATATTGCCTATTATAAGATCCTGTATATTGCCTATTATACGATCCAGTATACTGTCTATTATATGTTCCCGCATAATAGCCAATATATGATCCTACATATGAACCTGTAAATCCAACTGGGCCAACTCTAGTATAACTTCCAGTATAATAATTGTAATGATAGCTAGGCCTTCCATTAAAATATGAAGTACCTACATGACGGGCATATGTTCCGGTAAAATATCCAGTTATTTGTTGTGATGTATAAGTTCCAGTATAACTTCCAGAATAACTCCCCGAAAAATTTGTTGTTAATGCACCTGTATATTGTCCTGTATATTGGCCGGTATATTGGCCACTATAACTTGCTGTAAAATCTCTATTATATACTCCTGTATATTGTCCAGTAAAGCTTCCTTGATATTGACCAGTAAATAATCCAGTATATTGTCTATTATATGTTCCTGTAAATGATCCTATGTATGTATTTGCCGCAACTTGTTGCCTTGTATCAATAAATGTATCACCTACTTGAACCCATGTTCCAGTTGTTGGTGGTATTGTGGCTAACGAATATCTACCCACTTCTGTAGATGCAATTCTATTTCTATATCTATCTGTTAATGTTTCTATTTCAACATCAGTCATTTCTTGCATTGTGCCATCTATACCAAGCTTTAATGGTCTTATTACTGTTGGTAAAGAATCATTTGTTTTTTTCCAAAGATAAGATGTGTTAGAAGAACTACCCCCACTACCTCCAAATGTATCTGTTAATGATGCAACTGATACCCAAGTGCCTGAAAATATTGTAGCGGGAGTTGCTGTAGAAAGATAATATTGACTTATAGATGGTGTTGATGTATTAGCTAAATTAGATGAAATATAATTCATAATATTGTTATCTAAATTATTACTAGACATTGGTCTAGGTTTTTTATTATCTAATTCTAAAGGACTAACAGTTGTTTCTGATACTGAGACAAGATTCTGTGATAAAGTTGTAGTAGTTGTAGTTATTTGACCATTTGCTGGATGTGTGCCAATAGACTCCACTCTTGCAGTATCTGAAAAATAACCTATTGTAGTACCAACACCTGCTATATTTAATGCACCTGTACTATTATCAGACTCTAATGATACTTTTCTTAATACTAAGTGTGTGATATAATCCATATCTGTATTAGACATTTCTTGAATATCAACTGAAGTATTTCCAGTTCGTATTAATTTTAAAGGGTTGCCCATTATATATTTTCCTTATTGTGGCCAAGCCACATCGCCATTTGCATATAAAATTTCTAATTTAGCACCAGTACTATCAACAATACGCGCTGCAGTGCTTAAAACAATATTAGCATTAAAATTGGTTACCGCATCAAATGTGTCAATAGTCTCTTTTAATGTAGTTCCACTTGATAATCCTATTTCTAATGTATTATTACTATTTTTCCAATCAAGAGAAGCAACACCAGCTACAGAAACATCAGATACACTTGTTATTCTGCCTTTATTATCTACTGTAAATTGAGGCACAGCAGATGCACTACCATATGTTCCTGCAACAACTCCCGAAGTAGCTAACCTTGCTGCAACTAAAGTACCAGAAGATATATTTGATGCATTTCTATAATATGAACCTTCTTGACCATCTAATAAATCTGCATCTAATCCACTAGTAGCACCGTCATTATTCTCATGCCATATTTGATAAGAATGTGTAGCATTAGAACTAATTACTAATCCACTATTACCAATACCAGTATTAGCTACTCTTATATTTATTGGCGTAGTACTATCTGCATCTGTGTCAGCAATATGGACAGTACCATTACCAGAAATATGTAAAGTATTAGCTTGAACGTTCCATCTTTTAGTAGATGATCCTAATGATATTGCATTTGTAGTAGGAATAACATTGTTAGCAAAATAACCTTTTGTATCTATAATATCTCCATTATTATCACCTAAAACTGTGTTTCCGGCAACAGAAAAATCACTTGTTACAGAAATTTCTTCGATAGTGGCATTGGAAGATATAATTGATTGTGCGTGCACATTTTGCCAATTTTTTGCAGATGATCCCAAATCATAAGTAACATCCTCGGTTGGTATTATATTAGTATTTACAGTGGCATTAATAGTTACTACACTATCTGTATTTGCTCCAATTTGTGTATCGTTTAGAATTGTAAAATCTTGTGCACTTGTATTAGAAATAAAATTAATATTTCCAACAACTTCCATATCTTGCTCTACTCTTAAATGGCCTTGGATTACTGTATTAGACCCACCTATTGTTACATTAGCACCAATATTAGCAGCCCCATCCACTTCTAAAGATCCAATCGTATCAATATTGCCAGTCGTAGCTGATACTTCAAATGCATTAGCAGTACTATTAGCTGACACAGATATACCATTATTTGCATTTATTGATCCACTAGCACCAATGTTGCCACCACTAACATTAACACCATTTGCTGATATTTGTCTGGTTGTTAAATAATTAATAAAGCCATTAGCATATGCTTTAGATGAGGTGCCAATGTTATATGTATTAGTAGCACTAGGAGCTACTTGTCTAGTAGTTGTATTAGATGTAATAGTAACAACACCAGTTACTGATAAAGCAGAACTTAAAGCAACATTATTTGTTACTGTTAATTGATCAGAAATACTGACATTTCCAGAAGTATCAAGTGTACTGGACATAGTAACTGCCCCAACTATGTTTGCCGTGTTAGAGAGCGTTAAAGCGCCAGTAACTGCTAATTTATCGCCAATACTTACATTTCCTGTTGCAGTAGTTATGCCTGTAATACTAAGATCCCCACCAACAGATAAATCATTAGATAAAGCTACATTAGAGGTTATATTAACTTCGCCTCCAGCAATTGAGACATTAGCAGATGTAATATCAACCTGTGTGGATGATATACTTGTATTAGAATTAGTTATATCTACATTTGCAGATGTTATAGTTACATTGGAGCCTACTGCAAATTCGCCACCAGTGATTTCTGTGTTTGATGATGTGACACTTACATTACTTGTTGTCACTAAATTGCCAGAATCAACTATTAAATCACCAGAGATAAATGTATCAGATGTTATATCTACTGTTGTGGATATGATATGTATATTAGCTCCAGATAAACTAACATTTGATGTTGATGTAATTTGTTTGCCCACAATATGGGTATTTGTATTATTAATTGTTATATTAGCTGTAATGGTACTATTAGCACCACCTATAACAGTATTGTCTGTTGTAGTTACTCTTTTGTTAAATAAAACAGTGTTACCTACAATAGTATTAGAATTTATATTTAATGTTGAATTAGAAGCAAAAGTAGCATTTGATCCTATAGTTAATAAACCACTTGAATCTACAGTACCACCTCTTATTATATCTTTAGCAATTAAAGTATTGGCACTAAAAAAACCATTAACATGAGCATTGCCTGTAGTTTGACCTCCTGTACTATTTGCAAATGTTGTTATAACAACAGTGCTCATATCATATACTATTTGATTAGTACGTTCAATCCACGATGCGAAGGTATCTGTTTGGGTAGCTACATTAGCACCTATATATTTTGACTCTGACATTATTTACCCTTAAATATTTTGTTAATTAAATCTTTTAACTCTCGCATTTCATTACCTAAACATTCTATTTTCTTCTCAAGAGAACAAACTTTTTTATTTTCTTTTCTTTTAACTTTATATTCTTCATATGACATTCTATTAGTATTTAGTATCGCTTTTGAATGTAAATCTTTTTCAAATTTATTTATCATAATTATAATCCCTTATACAGATAGTGCTAGTGCTCTATAATCATTTACTTTAGGAATAATATTACTACTAGTAGTTGTTAATACAATTTTTATTGCAAATGATTTATATTCATCATATTTAACACCATTATCATCAAAATAAGAAGCTACAAATTCATTTTGAGGGTCTTTAAATATAGCATGATCATGAGATAAAATTTCTAACTGTGTTCCTGCTTTAGTGAATCCAAGTTCCTGGTCAACAATAATTACTGATGTGTTAACTGAGGCAACTCTAGTTATTTGATAATCTGTATTAGAATCAGAATTAACAATTTTCAATAATGTTCCTGTTCCAACAAGATTGGCAGATCCATTAGAGAATCCAGGAGTATTACCAGATACACTTATTGTTGATACACCATTTGATGTAGATCCAACACCAACAAGAGGTGTTGTATTGGGACTATTTGGAAGATCATATTCATATTCTATAACATCAAATTCATTTGATGTTGAACTAAAAACGTCATTACCTAAATTTGTTAATTTAGTCCATTTTTTATTATTAAATTCCTGATTATCAGCTGAATTTAATCCTTTTAAAAATACATGTACATCTGTTCCTGCAGGTCTATATGCAGATACAAATATTTTCAAATCTTCAGCATCTAATCCTTCTTTTAAATTTACAGTTCTAGAAATATATTTACAAACAGATGACCCATTAGCATATGCTTCATTACTAATTGTATTATTAATGTCTGATTTAAATGCCAATAAACTTGTTGATTGGGTATCTAATGCAGGAGATAGTGTAATTTTACCAGTTGATAAATTCATCGTAGTTGTTAATGTTTTATTGCCTGAATTGTCAACAATTTCATTACTTTTACTATATACTGCTGGTTCAAACGATAATATTCTGTTATTATCATTAAATTTCATATCTACTATTGTTGTGTTAGATACACTGTCTGCAGCTGTTAATGTAGATGTACCATTATTTGTAATATTACCAGCAAATGATAATCTATACATTAAAGGTTGGAAATAACTTACAATTTGATTATCAACCGTTGTTATAACTGCATTAGCATTTGAATCAGCTGCGATTAATGTATCACTATTTGCAAATAAATATGTTGAATTTGATGCATTACTATTAGTTAAATGTAAAACACCATCATTATTGTTGTAGTAACTTACGCTACCTGAAGGTGTTATTTGGTAATTAGCTATAGTATTAGAAAATAATGGTTGCCCCTTTATTGAAAGTTGTGTATTATTCGCTATACTGTTTACAGATAATACTTGAGATCTAATAGACCCATTAGAATCCGCACCGACAACCACAATTCTATCACCAACACTAAAATCCGTTGTGAATGTAGTACTTGTTCCAACTAAATTACTACTTGTTGCGGACATACTTATCGTTTGTGCACTAACATTAGCTCCAGATTTATATACTAATTCACCATTAAAAAATGATCCACTTATATCTTGGATCTTTAAAAATTCTATATCAGGGTTATTGAATATTGCTGTTCCAGATGTAGAAGAAAAATCACATCTATATATGTTTACTTTTAAATTTTCATCTTGTGTAGCTGTCCATGTTCTATTATTTGTTGAAAGAAATAAAACACCATCAAAGCTATCTTGTGTTATATTATCTGATCCTGTTGTTAAATCAGATTGTCCAATTTTTGACACCCATAATTTATAACTTGGGTTATTGCCATCTGGTTTTATGATTACAGCATATTCATTACCTTGCCTCATAAACAATGGAGAGTCAAATGTTACAGTAGTGGATATAGATCCATTATTACTTGTGCTAACTTCAGCTGAAGTTAAATGTTTTATTCCAAAAGGTAATATTTCTTGAGCAGGTGTTCCATTAAATACTGTTCTCATTTCTATAGTAACACCTTCAACTGCATCTTTTTCTGCAAAAAATAAATCTATTTTAGGTACAAAGATACCTTCTTCATCTTGTGAAATACTAGGTCCAATATAAAATGTTTGAGCTAGTGGGTCATCTACACCGGCACCTGGATCACCTCCATTACCTACACCACCAGTTTCTCCACCTCCTCCACCATCGTCACCACCATCATCTTGTTGCTGTTGCCATGTCACCTGTCTACTTCTACGGGATTCTACTGATCTTGATGTCTCAATTGTTGTGTTTGACCATCCTATTCTATTAAAAGTTGGTTGTCTTGTACTAATAGACGAACTACCTTTTTCGATAGAAAAGTTATATGCATTATATGCGGTTAAGCTTATTGATGTTGCATCTTTCAATGAGGTAGAAAATACTTCATCAGCTACTGTTAATATTCTCTCACCTACAAAGAATGTTTGTGATGGAATTCTGAAGCTACCTGCAACAACACCAGCACCATCTGCGGTTATTGTTCCTCCAAATTCACCTATTTCTTCTATATCATTTTCTGTTATATCTGCACCAGTTCCTGTAATTATAGCAGCTCTGCAATGTTGATCTACAGCTGTGTCATCAAAATATATGTAGTGTCTAGTATTAGGTCTTAAACCGTGTACTACAAATTTTACAATTCTTGATCTCATATATGGTTGCATAGCCATATCAGTCATATATTCGCCAACTTCTACTGTTGATATATTACTATCTGATATATTCAGAAGTTGTCTTGTTTCTCTAATTGTTCTATCTCTTATAACTTCAAATGTATTTGTGGTCTCAGTTCCGCCACTATTGCCATTATTCCAACCGGTAGTTGTTGAATTCAATAAAACATCTCGTGAAACATCATTTATAATATCAAATCTTCTTTGGTTTATTACGTCTATTTTATTTAATTCTCCAATTAAACTTTCAAATCCAGATGTCATATCAATTACTACATTATTAACTTTTTCTGGGTTTATAGTAGTATCATAGAAATTATCATAGTTTGGAAATAATGTCATTGTGCCATTATATCGATGAAATAACTCAGTAGCATTTCTGGATTTTGTAGCATATGGATTAGATAATACTAAATTAGCAGAATAATCATTTGTTATAAGATCACCTGTCTTTGTAACATTTGAACTCAATGAACTATTAAATGATAAATCTAAATTTACTTGTTCAACTTTTGGAATTAATTGAGCTGCAGCTTTATCAACACCTGCTTTATATTCTAAGCTATTAATATTACCAATACTTAAATCTTTAAATGCATCTACCAATATACCATTTTTAAATCTATCTAATCCATTAGAACCCTTTATTATTAAATCGGTGGTTTGTTTTTCTAATAAATTTAAAGAAGTATAATATTCAAGTCTTGATAATCTTTCTTCCATATCACCAATATCAGACATTGTATATCTTCTAATTTGCCTTACACTTGTTTTAATACCATATGATGGTCGTTTACTTGTAATAGCATCTGTTATACTTAATGATGGATATACTGGCACAGATACTGTAGCTATTATCATACCTGTATCTGGTTTTGTTGGAGGAACAGGAGATTCTGATGCTAATCCTTTAATAACACCTATTTGTCCAGTAGATTCAATATGCAGCATATCAATCCTAGAAAGATAATGTTTAAAATCAGCTACAAATTCTCTTCCAGGAGCTACAAATTTGTCATTGCTAAATGATATTGTATTTGATGGATTTACTGTCGCTGATACAATTGTATTCGCATATACTCCAGTATTAGCTGTCATAGGTCTAAAATCTATTGAGTCCCTTAAATCATATTGTTTGCCTGATGTAGGAGAATTAAATAAAGGAATGTCTTCAGTCCTAAATTGGGTATTATCAATACTACCTGAATCTGTCGGAGCATATGAATCTATTGAAAAAAATCCGGAGCCTCCACCAGTACTATCTTTTTGAAATGCATTAAAGTGAACCAATAACTTATCTGAAGCAGATATTGTTAAAGATGAACTTGATTTTTGTTCTAATGTAGATATACCATAATATGCATCTTTTTGACCTGGATTTATAGCAAAATGAGAAGTTACATCTGTTTCCGTATTTGCATATGTAGAACCTTTATATACGGCTATTAATTGTAAAGCATCTGGCACACCCAGAGACCATGGACCAGATGTGCTATTTACATTATTAGAAGTATCAATTTTTGTAAACACTTCTCTTAAATTTTTATTTACTTGAACAGCACTGTCTATTTTGACAGGATATATTACCGCAGCATTAATAGTTGATGATAATGACTCATCTAAATTAATTGTCATTTTTTGTTGGCTTTGTGATATTACAACATTTGCAGATCTACTAGACAATGGTATTGCGGTATCTTTTGGAAAATTTCTATAATGTGCAGCATTATTAAGAGTAGAACCAAATGCAGATTCGAGAACTATATGAGTCGTGTTTGTTATAGCAGCAATTCTAGAAGATGATGATTCTCCTGATATTGATATATAGTCACCTACATTATATTCTGATACAAAATTAGTTCCATTACCTTCGATTGTAGTATTGGAATGTGAGGTTGCTGTGCCAGTTCGCGCTACAGTATTAGCTCCTGTCAATGATGTAACAACAATTTGGCGTTCTTGTACACTGTTAAGTGTTGAATCATCTGTAAACGGAAATTTGCTATTTCCAGATAATACTATTTCTAAAGAACCGTTACTTGCAAATGTTATAGCATCATTCATATCTCTGTGTATAAATGTTGTATTATTAATACCTTGAGAATTGCGTATAGTTGATACTCCGGTAGATCCTAGCGGATGTACACTAACTGCTAAACCACTATCTTTTAATACAGCTTTATTTGATTCCAGTAATATATCAGCTACAAAATCATAGGTAGAGGTAAAATGGATTGATCTAACACTACTAAATTGTTTTCCTGCAGTCATTGATATATCAAACAAATATACTCTATATGTTGCTGTGGGAGTGCCAGGAACACCTTCATGATTCTCTACTGCTCTAACTCTAGCAGTCCCTATTGAATTAGGCAACGATGATGGTGCTTCTGCATATTCACTAGTTATACCTTGATAAGCCGCTGAATGTAATGTTATTTGACTTCCTGATGTATAATTTAACGAACCAAGCAATTCATTTACTATTATATAATTGCCAAAATTTGGAGTTATTGTTTGATTTAATTTATCTACTTGAGTTGTAGCTTTTTCTACAGGAATTCTTGTTGCGTCATGTAATTGAACTCTATATCCATCAACATATGCCAGACCTGCACCAACAACCATACTTGTATGTGTTGTATTACTGACAATATTCTCTGATCTTATAGCAAAAGGTTTAACAACATAATCACCACTTTCATCATTAGTTCTTGATGCCAACTCTTGACCTAATCTATTATATTGTGTAGTTTGATTTCTAGTTATGGTTTGTCCACTTTCAAAATCAACAAGAGAAAAGAAGTTATTAGCAGTAGTTTTTTGTGCTTTAGTTTTAACAACTAATTTAGGTTCTAATTTTAATCTAAATGCGCCTGGAGCATTTTCATTATTAAATCCTTGGGCATTATCAAGTAATGATGTATCAATAGAATTATTAACTACACTTTCTACTACCTCAAAGCCAACTGATAATTCATGAGCATTGGCAGTATATTTAGATACAATTATATCTTGTGGTGCGACGGATACAAAATGCCCTTTTTGGAATATTATACCATCATTAATTTTAAACATATATGAGTTACCGATTGCACTATGAGTAGAATTAGCTACAGTAACATTAGCTATAGGATCATTATTAGCATACAAAACCTGAAGTACTTCATTATTAGCAAATTTCTTTTCGCCACCAGTTCCAGTATTTCGATATTTTATATAAAGAGTATTTAAATCAGGTGTTTGTGACTCAAAACCAGATGATTCATTTATAATAGTCGCGGTTAAATTAGATGCTGCAGATACTAACACCTGGTTAGCATAGTTAGATACTATAGTGTTTTGTCCATCAGCTTGTAAATCATTTATTTTAATATAATCAATGCCTTTGTCAAAATTAAATGTACAACCCTTTACAATAGTACCGTCAATTAAAATATTAGCACCAAATTTTTCTATTTGATCTTGCAATATTGTTTGTAATTGGGTAAGTTCCCTTGCTTGTACAGCTACGCCCGGTCTAAATAAAACTTTATGAAAATTTTTAGTTTGATCGAAATCTTCATAATACGGACTAATGTTTAAATCTGTTTGTATTGGCATCTTTTATCCTTTAAAACTCGATAATAAGTTTAATTGTCTCACTTTGAGTATTTGATCTGGATACAGGGATAATATTCTCAACATATAATATTTCTCCTGATCCTGATATTAAGTCTGGAATTGTCACTGCTGATAAACTGGCTACCGCACCAGATGATATTCCTTCAAATGTATTTAGGTCATCTACATCAGATACATTTACTATCCCTAATTGGTTGGTTACTGATATACTTGTTGTATTTACAGAAAATAAATCAGCATTGGCAACTAAAGCGGTATTTGGACTTTGTGTAACCACTTCATCTATAATAAAGCCACCGAAAGCACTGCCACTACCAGTAGTAATTACATTAGCAGTATACTTATGTCGTTGATCAAAAACCGTAGTTGGTTGTATTGTTGATGTTACTTCACCTGTATTATTAGAAACGGACCCTCTAACTGTCTCTGCTGTCTGAAAAAAACCTATGGCATCAGTCAATGATATTTGACTTGAATTTGATCCTGTGATTACACCAGTTGCATTAGATGTATCACCAGATAAAGTTTCACCTACAGTAACAACTCCAACAGATGATGTTATATCAATAACTACATTTGCAAATCTAGGATCTTTTATTATAGAAATTTGTCTAAAATCATTTTCAGTAGATAAAATACCATTTTCTGTATTTGCTTGTGTTGTGGTTATACAAACATAATGGCCGTCTAATTCTTTAACAATATCAGATCCATGACCATATTTGGGGCTTATTATAGGCCTAATTGAAGCACTATTGGCGGTTATAGAAGTATTTGTTGCAACATTTACTATACCAGTATTTCCAATAACTGTTGCATTAGCCCATGTATAATTAGTACCTACATTAACAATATGTATATTACTTACTGTATTAGTTGTTGTATTTACTAATGCTCTTGCTAATGTTCCAGTTCCATCACCAGTCACAGAGACGGATGGAGATATAACAAATGTAGACGTTAAATCAGGTATAACATTAAAAGGCTGATTCACTACAATTCTTCGTGTATTTCCAGAAACTATATATTCACTTACAGTTCTTAATTGCCCAATTCCTACACCTGAACTTATATAAAGTGCGGAACCTTTATAAAAATCAGTATTAGATGATAATACATCAGAACTACTTTCAATTGCAAATATTAAATTGTTGCCGCCAATAGAAGCTTGGGATATAGCACCGTTTGCTCTAGCATTATATTTTTCACCTCCGGTATTAACAATTATTGTTTGTATTGATCCTGGTGTTGCATTTCCAGCAACATTATTATCAGGAATAATAGGTATGTATTCGTCAGTAGCAAATTTATCCCAATTAGCGGTTGATATTGTATATAGATATTTCCATTGATATCCATCAACCGTTTTAACATAAATTGAATCATTAGCTGATGTTTCTGACAATAAAGGTGCAGATAAAGAGATTGAATCATTATTATTATCTAAACACACAAATACATTATATTCAGAACTTTCCTCATTAACAACAAAAAACTGCTCACCACTCAATTCCTTTTTATCATCATACATTGTATATTTGGTGTTTGCTGTCCAATTATATCTATGAGCCATTGATTTAATATCTGCAGCGGTAATTTGTTTACCTCCAATTAAATTTCTATATATTTGAAAATGACTATTACTCAATGCATCATGTGGTGTATCTGGAATAGAATCATCTTCAAATGGTGTATGTTTACCATAACCAACATATAATATTGTATTTGCTGGTTCGTCTATAGCTTCAATAAATTGTTTTGCGCTATGTATATTAAAATCTTTACGTATTATTTTTGCCATATGATTAACCTATTGTCACACTACTATTAGCTACAGATAATTGTAACCCAACTGCTTCTTGAACTTTTATTACTTCGCCAAATAACTTTGTACCTGAGACGTGAAGAATATCTTTTAGTACTTTAGAATATTTATCTAACGATAATCCTGACTGAATTACATAGGACAATTCTTGATAATAAAAATTATCGTGCAATTTTGAACTATCACTTAAAAAACTTTGCTTTGTTCTCCAACGTCCTGTACCAACACCATAATGCAATACATTAGCTGTACCGGTAATAACAAAATTAGAATTTCCAGATAGAGTAAGATCTCCACCATTGATATATCCAAATCCACTATCAATTACTTCAACCCCTGTAGCAACTCCATTAGCTGTTTGTGCGGCCGCACCTATTATAGCATTGTCACCCATTCTTTTAGAATTCTCATCAGTTATAACTGATAATATATCTGCTGTTGCTCCACTATTAACACCAGTAATTCCAAAACTATTTTCAAATGAAGTATTAAATGATGTTCTTTTCATTGCAATATGAGTACCATTTGAACTTTTAACTATACCTTTTGCATTAAATATATTATTTATTGATGTGTTAGATGATACATTAGCCGTTGCATTACTATTCAATCCAGATACTGAATTAGTAGAAGTAAACGTGCCGTTAGTATTTGCAATATTAATTACAGTAGAATTTGCAAATGAAATTATACCTGTTGCATTAGATGTTGATTGTATAATACCTTCACCAGTATTGAATGATCCTGTGAGATCAAGTATATTCATTGATATACCAGCTTGCTGTATAGTTTGTGTTATTGCTTCACCAACAGCAAAACCACCTGATACATTATCTAATTCTAATATTAAATCTCTTCTATTAAATCCTGCTATATATGGATTAAATGCAAATGTAAGTGGAGCTAAATTATAATTTTCACCTGGGTTAATACCACTTAATGAATTTATAGATCCTATTACAAATGTATTTGATGATAACATATTATCTAGTATAGTATTAAGATCGCCGTGTCTATCTTTTGGAAATCCATATCCATAATCAAAATTGGGATTTATATTAGCCCCTGTACCACCAGATGTTATTACTGTTGATACACCATTTGAATAATAACCTCCACCAGGAATAGTTACTGTTATAGTATTAATAGTTCCATTTGCAAATGTTTGAACATTAGCTACAGCATTAGTCGATGCAGCACCTCCTGAAAATGTTACTGTATCAGAATTACTATAACCAGAACCACCATCATTAACAGTAATTGAATCTAAAAAACCTATACCTGAATTACTAGCATCTAATTTAACATCTAAATATGCTTGATTAGCTATATTAATATCTTTTATAAAATCAGTATAAAGAGATATTGTTTCTGTATTGCCTATGGTACCAACATTAAAGTCCGCTCCTTGACCAGATCCAGCTGAAATAATATTCGCTATACTATTTGAACTATCTCCAACAACGAATGCATTATTAGTTGTATAAAAAGATAAATTATTTGCTGCTATGCCAAGATATGTTGTATTTGAATTTACTAGATTGCCTGTAATGTGTGTATTAGTAGTTATATCAATAACTGCATTTACAGTTGATACACCTTCTAAATATAAATCAGACGAATCACTAAAGCTGCCTGTATTTACTATAATTATTAATGATCCTGATGCACCATTAGCAGAAGTGCTTGCAACTATTCCATTTGCTACAATACCCCCAGATGAATTTGCACCATTAATATAATTTCCTATCTCTATATTATTTGATATATCTGAGCCACTTAAATATGTCACTGTCTGATTAGGTTGTCTTATTGTTTCAAATCTAAAAAAATTTGTTATGTTTGGATCACTATTTGTGTGGTTATTATATTCAATAGTAGCAGAACTTACACCAGTATTTGTAGCATCAGTGAGCGTATAACCACTTCCTCCATCGATAGCTGATTGAGCAAATGTTAAAGAAGCTAACTCAAAAAGAACTCTTCCGGTTGCATTCTCAATAGATATCACTCTAGCTTTACCACCTTTACCTTCTGATGAGATTATATCAAATGTATCACCAATTTCAAAATCCTGACCACCATTTGTTAAGTCAATATTTGTTAATGATCCAGTAACAACTGGACAATCAGCAGTATCTCCATCACTTGTTATTAATTCATTTAATAAAAATAAGCCTCTAACATTAGATAATGTTAATACAATTATCTCTTTACCACTAATTAATCTGGTTGATATTGATTCAACAAAAGCTTTACTATTACTAGATGATCCTACAATTTCTTTTCCTAGAAATGTTAATACTTTATCTGTGTAAGATGTTTCTAAATATTGTGGTTTAAAATAATCAGAGTCTGATGCTCTAAATATTGATTTGCTCGGATACTTAACCTGTATCTCTTCATCAAATAATAATCTAAACAATAATTTAAAGGATCTTGGTGACCCTTTAGATGTGTATAAATCCTTGATATGTTTAACTAAAAATTTGGTATCTACCTTTGTATTGAGTGGCAAATTTTGCAAATATGTATTTTTAAAATGTATTAAAAAATCATCAACAGTGTTATCTATATCTCTATTTTGTGCTAATAATCTATTTACATTTATTGTTTCATTATTACTTTCTAAAAATTTAAAATATTCAGTAACAAATGCAACAAAAGGTTTTGCTTCAGACTGATATATTTCCGGAAATTGTTCCGATATAAAATTAGATATATTTAAATTGCCATCCATTATACGCGCTCTTGTGATACATTAATTGTTATATCTTCTCCGTTTAATTGAAGAATAGTATTTTGGTTTGTTACTATATCGGAACCTGATATTCTAGCTTTTAATTTTATTGAATCACCTAAGTAACTATCTACAATTAATCCATCGATAGTAACAATACCATTATTGTAATCTACTGTTCCAATATTGTTATTTAAAACTTGGTATATCCCATTAGTATTAGTTACTATATTTAAAAAACCTACAGAGTTGTCAATTATAAACGCACTAATAGAGTCATATGTAAAACTTGAACTCTCTATCGCAGGCAAATGCGTACTAATGCTAGTATTAGAACCCAATATACCGTCTACAATTAAACTATTGTGGAAATGATAAGAAGACGAGAAAGAAGAATTAATTGTAGGTATAACCTTTTTAAAAGGATGAATAGTAGTTTTATTACTTAATATATTAGGATTTGATTCATCAATAGTTGACGAGAATTTTGATTTTCTTAGAGGCTTATCAAATGTATTAATATTAGAATTTGCAAATTTAATCATAGCAGATGAAACTATACTTGTTATTTGAGAAGGTGTAGCATTGGTTGTATTAATATTATAATTAACATCGGTAGATACACTTAAATATGTAAAATCTGGGTTAACAACATCTACATTTATTGCAACTGGTGTTCTTTGTTCTAAAAACGATTTGATCAATGTCTTTTTTGATTCAGGAATTCCGTCTGCATCAGTCAAATCAACAGACAATATAACTCTACCATATTTTGGTGGATTAGCTTCTTCACCACCATATACAGCAATTGATTGTACTTCAGGAAATTCTGTTTGTACAATTATTTTATAATCATTAGGAGTAACAGCTCTATCTTGTATTTGAAATGACTTAGGAGCATTAAATCTTATTGATTCAATAGATTCTATATTTGCACCTCCAGTTGATTCTATATTAGTTAAAAGAGATATATTACTATAACCATCTATATTCGTTGTTGTAGTAAATGAGGTTGCTTTATTTGATATTTCTTTTGATGCTACTCTATAATGAACTTCCGCAATATTTCCAGCTATTGGTTTTCTTCCTACTATATTATCACCAAATTGAATTTCCCATTTTTCATTACTTGTTGGTGCTATAAAAAATATATTAGATGTTGCACCCTCACCAAATAAGCTTGTTGCTTTTCTCCATGATGTATTTGTTGAAACAGTATTTGATTCCCTGACCGTCAATTCAATACTTCTTGTGTCTATATTTTTATTACTTAATTTATATTTCTGTGAGTTATTAGCAGAGATTGTATAATATTCGGTTATTTGTCTGCCTTCGTAAAAAGCAACATTGGATGCAATATAGTCGCCCAATTCATCTTGTTTTAAAACATGTGCGCTTTCGGTTCTAAATGTAAATGTTCTTCCGTCTATAGCAGTGGATATAGGATAATGTTTGGGTATAGTAATAGTAGATGGATTATCATTAGGTATAATAGTAACATCAAGATGCGCTACCGATGATCTTGAACTTCTAGGATTATAATTTAATTCTTTGGCATGTGATATCATAGCGTCTCTAGTAATAGCACTATCTATAAACATTTCACTTGCTAACATATTAGTATAAAAATTATTATAAAAGCTATTATATGCAAGCACATCAATTAATACATTTAAATTTGATCCTTCATAATCTAAGTCTTTAAACGCACCTTCATTTCTTATAAAGGTTTTTAAATTTGCTTTAATTGTATCAAAATCTAAATTTAAAATATCTAAGCTGGAATTTGCTGGCATTATCTTACCCTATCTAATATGAAGTCTAATTGTATTGGTTCTTCTTTATTTATTACATAAAATGTAATTGATACTGAATACTGATTCAGATCGGGATTTGCTGATACGATAACATCAATTAACCCTGCTCTTGGCTCGTAATTTTCTATTGTTGATATTATAGCATTTTGTATTGATTTTTCTGTAAATGGAGTAACATTTTCAAAAAGGTAAGCTCTTAAATCACCACCAAAAGTCGGCTGAAATAATCTTTCACCTTGTGATGTTTGCAATATATTCATGATGCTTTGTTTAACAGCATTTTCATTTGTATTTTTTAAAATATCTTTTCTGATAGGATGAATAGCAAAATCATTTCTAAAATCACTATATATTTCTCTATTTGATTGTGTAGCCATATTTACCTCTATATCTTATTTATTCACCAACTGGATAATTAGGTTTTAATTCTTTTGCATCTTTTAATTGTCGCTTTAATTCTTTTATTTCGCTCTCAACATCATCTTCATTCGTTAACTCACTTTTTAATCCATTTATTTTTCTAACATATTTTATTCTTCTCTCGTAAGTCTCAATTAATTCTTCTAATGCATTCATTACGTCTGTATCATCTTCTTCAGCTTCTTGATAAAATTGCCCTTCGCTTTTCAAAACTGGAGTAAACACAATAATTGGATTACTAGATAATTGATTTTGTCTAGCTTGTAATTTAGAACTTGATGCTCTATATTGCTTGTAAAGTTTTGTTTTTGTTGTTTGATGCTTTAATGGCAATCCTTCAAACATTCGTTCTGCATCTTCTTTAAATAAGGTTAATTCACCTTGAAGCTTGGCAACTCTTGCATTTTTAGATAAACTAGGTGATTTTTTAACCTCTGACATACTTGATTCTTTTAAATCACTTATTTCACTCTGTATTGATTTTATTAGTCCATCTTGTTTTTCTTTCCATTTTTCAGTATATTTGCTCCAAAACTCTGGTGCAGCTTCTGGTAAACCTACATCAGGTTTTAAGTAACCTTGGTCAGTCATTCCACTAGTAGCAGGCCCTCTAATACCTGTCATACTTCCATACCAAATAAAGTCACCAGTTACTCGACTAATTGATACTGTAAATGTTATTTCATTACCAGCTAATGCATCTCTAACAATATATATTCTTTTAGTAAAAGGTATTTCTTCTTTTTTATCAGCACTTGGTGTAGTAACTACTGGTGCTTTTTTAACAATAATTTTATTTTTTTCAGTTGCATTATTTAAAACAGTAGCAGTAGATTCTTTTTTGACTATTGAAGCTACCTCTCCTTGTTCTGGTTTTATTTTAGTTATTATTTTGACGGATTCTTTTGGTATAATATCAACTTGAGTTTTTTCTTTAACTGCATCAGTCTCTGGTACAGTGAGAGGTATGCCTTTTATTATATCCTTAAATATTGGTGCACCTGATGCATCTTTGCCAGATTCAACTAAATCTACATTAGGACATAATTTACATATCTCTAAAGTATTAGTAGGATCATTTAATACTCCCATAAGTTTATCTACACTAGTATCAGTTTTGCCTAATGCAGGACTCCATATTTTTTCAAACTCAGCAATTGCTTTTTGTTTTGATGCATTATATTTGCCTAAAATTTCTGTATTACTTACACTAGGAATTTTAATGCCGGCTAACTTATTTGTTCCGCCAGTTAGTGAATTACTTATACCGCCCAATTCACTAATATTTGATCCAAATGCTTTTGACAATTCTCCTGTTAATGACCCATCACCAGAACCAGATAGAAAGTTTTGAGCCTTTCCAATATCATTACTTAAACCAGATTGTATTGCATTTGTATCTATATTGCCTAAAGCAGCACTAATAGATCCTGATAAATTTGAACCTGCAGCGGCAGCGCCATCTATACTACCACCAAGAAATTGGCTTAATTTATCACCTGCAGATTTTATACCATCACTCAATTCTTTCCCAAACTCTGGATCATTTAATTTCTTTGACAAATCTTCGAAATCTTTTTGCATATTTTGAGCTACTTCAGATTCAGGCTTTGCTAAATCACTAATCTTACTGTTAATTTCATCTAATGCCCCAGACACCTCACTTTTAATCTTGCCTATATTTGCTGCTATACCTTTTGTAGGGTCATTAATAGCTTCTAATGCTTTATCTGTAGCAAGAGATATTGCTTCCTCTAGTCCTTGTAATTTGCCATCAGGGCCACATGTAATAGGAGGAAGATAATCAGTACCATCACTTTTTTTAGGTGCATTCTGTTCGCCTGCAGTTGTATAATCAACCTTTACTACTGCATATTTTTTTGATAAAAATAAAGTGCTGCCATTTTGTTCATATGATACTGACCCAAAGTAATTAGATCCATAATTTTTACCTTGAACACTATCAATTACTATAGGTTCTTGGAATAGTGATACAATTTTAGTGTCTTTGACTTCTTGAAATGGCATTTGTGTATCCTAAGGGTTCATGTGTATATTATTGGCAACTTCTGTTAAATCACCAGATGCGGTTACATCAATATTAGCTTCTGCTTCTATCGTCATATCATTTGTGGATTTTATAGCCATTGTATTATCTGCAGCAAAACCAATAGTATTGGCAGCTCCTATATTAATATTATTTACACCAACCACACTATAATCACCAGTATTCATATGAAAATGATTATTAGTAACAGATATATTGCTATTACCACCTATAGTTGTTTTACTATTTATTCCAACAGACAAGGTGCTATTTTTATTAATTGTTTCTGTATGATTTTCTGTGACACGTATACTATTATTTCCATTTATTTGTGTGCTTGAGTCTGATACAATTTCTGTAACTTTATTGCCTTGTACTTTTGTTATCATATCACCTTTGACGGTCAGATAATAATCTTTATCTACTTCAGTAATCATATCACCTTGTACATACAATCTAGCATTGCCAGCCACAGTAACATTTAATGATCCTCTTATATAACAATTTTTATTGTCAACAACTATTTCATAATCCTTACCATTTATTTTAGTAATACGATTGCCGTCTGGTTGTATTTCCCTAAATGTACCTGCTGTATGATATTCATGTATTCTTTCTGCATTGGGTGTATCATCAATCTCAAAGGTATGACCACCTTCTGTAGTATTAACATGATTAAAAGGATACGTAGATTCATTTACATCATCAGGATACTTGTCTCTTTCTTCCCCACCATACCTAGGATTAGGCTCACTCCAGGATGATCTATTATATAATGATCTATCATTTTTATCAGGCATTACAGAAAATACGTGTGGAGCTATTGCTGTAGGAACATCTTCTAATTTGGTTTCTCTTTTAGTAGAAAGCATATTACTACTTTCTGCATCGTCCCGGGATAGTATTGGTATATCCGATTGGTCAATATTAGAAGGATATTTGCCATTAGGATCGTTAAACCCCAAATCAGGATTAGGATAATTAGTCGGGTGGCCTGCAATTGTGCCTAAAACAATAGGTTTTTGATTATATCCAGGATCTAAAAACATGCCAATAACCCATGTGCCTTCTACTATTCCTGTTGGAGATCTGCCTATACCAGATACACCAGCTGATGTAATATCTTGTATTACTTGTGCCCATGGTAAAACTGATGTTGGTACATCTGATTTCAATTCACTATGTATTCCTGCAAATCGAACTTTGATTCTACCCATTTGTTCAGGATCATTTCTATCCTCTACAACTCCAATGTATATATTATTGCTTTTTGTAGTGTTTTTCATTATTTAAGCCTTTTTTAAATCCTATTTTTACACAATAAAAAGATGTATCAAATTCTTGTCCGTCTGTAATATGATCAACATCTGTTATTAGCCAATTACCAGAAATTAAATTATCATTTAATTTTGGAATAGTAAATCCATGAACTGTTGGTAAATTTAAACTAATTACTTTTCCAACTGATAAATCTACATTGCCAGGAACTTTAACATTCATTTTTAAATTTTGTGTTAATAAACTATATGATAATCTTCTTGGTATAATACTTTTAGCATATTGATCAAACCGTGTTACATCTGTAATATATGTTGATCTTTCATTAATTTTATAAGCATGCTTTTCTAAAAAACTATCACTATTAGGATTTACCGCGGTTTTATCAGTAGCATATTCATTAATATCATTAAAGTGGGCATGTGCTATATAATCATGGTATGTAATTTGTTTAGATATAATATCTACCTCTTCAACACTAGAGGATAATCCTCCATTATATATTCTGTCTCCGATATTTGATCTTGAATCAATAACATAATTTTTAATATTATAAAATTCTTTTTCCCATTTTTTTGTTACTGATGCTAAGGAAGTTCTAATAGATTCATCATAATTATATGTTGCAATTGGATTATCTCTACCGTCTTTTATAAGTTGTTCAATATTATGAAAATTAAACCCATCTTTATTTCTATAAAACGCATAATAACTTGACGCGCTGGTTTCACTATATGCCCGTCCACATAAATGTTTCATTGTTTCGAATGGTAATAGTCCATTAACAAGATAATCTGCTCGGTTTCCTGTTGGATGATAATTAAAAATAGTGTTGTCTACACTTTGCAAAGTATCTTCATAGACATTTAGAGCACTTAATGATATCATATCATTTAAGTATTTGTCTACACTAACTAATGCATTTTCTATATCTTCTAATGTTATACATTGTAACTTATATCTACTTGTTGTTGATCCAACGGTGGATACAACATTATCTACAGAAGTTATTTGAAACTTATAAGACCTTATACCAACACCACTTGAGTTTAATGTAACATTAATTTGTTCTTCACCTACAATTGGTAATGAATTGATTATATCTAATGCATCAACAATATATATTACACAATTAAATGAAGGCGACATCAACGATTCATTAATCTGTATTGATTCTAATAGTGGGATAAGATTAATTTTTTCATCACCACTAATGATCTCTAATGATTTTAATCCTCCAGAACCTGCTGGACTAAATTCAGTTGCGGCCATCTAATAACTCTTCTAAATTTTCTTCTGCGGTAGATAAATAAGTTTTATCTAATAATAAAATATTTCTATTATTTTCATTTTTTTCATCTTCTGCTGTATATGCATCTACTGCAACCCAATCACCAACACCTGCATTTGAATATACATAACTATCAGGAGTATACAACATACCATCAGAATCTTTATAATATTCAATAGTATTTTTTGCTGTTTCAGTACTGCCATATTTTAATTTAATATGTTTATCTAATTCTATACTATTCATTGGCCATTGATAGTAAGGATCAACTATATCATTGGACAAACAAACTAACCAAAAATAATCTGTGCTCCCATAGTAGTGATATGCTATTGATTCAATTGAATCACCTTGTTTTATAGTATATGGCAAATATGCTTTTAAATCATTTTCAATTAGATCTCGAATTTTTACACTTTCAAGTATATTTTTTACAGTATAATTTTTATATACAATATTTTTAAAATATTTAAAATAACTCATTATAATGATCCTTATTATGTTGAAATGTCTGGGAAAGTAAAATCATCTCTTGTAATTATTTCAACTTCACGTAAGGACATTGATACTGCATAGTATACAGGATTGCCTGTGCCTGCATGAAATGCTGCTCCATTAGGTGCTTGATTAATATTTAAAGCTGATATTACGCATCTTTTAATTTTATATAAAGAACTTGATGACCCCATAAATGTTATATCTACTTCATCTGGGTATGTTAATAATGAATCTCCTCCACCACTTGTTGTTATACCTTTAGCAGTCGGGTGCATATGTTTTTTAAGTTCGTTAAATATTTCTAATAGTTTATCTTCATCTTTTTGATTTGTTGGAGATAAATTCCAGGTAAAATTATGGGTTCTTAAATTCACACCATTAAACAATAATGCAGCATGAGGATTTGGAATATTACCTTTAGCTAAATCTACTACACCACCCAATTCATTTGATATCCCTCCAACCGCTCTTCTTAATGCAAGACCCACTGCAGCTGTTGTAGAAAGATCTCGTGCTCTATCTAATATTTTACCACCTTCAGTGGCAGCCATTGATAATTTAGAACCACTTGTATTTTGTATATTTTCTATAGCATCACTAAGAGCTAATCCTGCTTGCAACATTTCACCACCAAACGTGCCTAATTCAGCATCTTGATACGATGCGGAATATACTTCATTAAGTTCTTGTGGAATAGGCAATTGAATATTATTAATAATTTTCCCCTCTACATACGATTTGTTTCTATTGTATTTTATAAAAGAAAACATCATTGCATGTGAGCCAATATTAGCTGGATATTGCAATTGTGCAGGTGCACCTGAAGATGCTTTGCTAGTATTAACAACAGCAGCTACTGGTTTTCTGTTACCCATCATTTCCATGTTTATTACTCCTTATAAATATACTTATGGCATATAGAGGTAGATACAACCCAAAAAATCCAAAGAAGTATAAAGGTGACCCATCTAATGTTATTTATCGTAGTTTGTGGGAGCGCAAACTTATGATATATTTAGACAACCATGATAAGGTATTATTCTGGTCAAGTGAAGAATTTTGTATTAGATATCAAAATCCTCTAGATGGTAAATGGAGAAGATATTTTCCAGACTTTTGGGTCAGAATGATTAATAAGAATGGAATAACCGAGACTGTGGTAATAGAGGTAAAACCTAAAGCACAAACAATACCACCTTTAATGGAGAATAAATATACAGTAAAGGGCAGAGTTAGTAGAAGATGGTTGAACCAAGTAAAGACATATGGAATGAATGAAGCTAAATGGAAAGCTGCGGATGCATTCTGTAAAGATAGAAAATGGAAATTTCAGATTATGACAGAAAAGGAATTGGGTATATAAATGACAGTATTTAAACAGAGTAATTAATGGAATATGATCTTAAATCTAGAGTAATACAATCTTTACAAAATGTATATGATCCTGAGATGCCTTCTATTAGCGTTTATGACTTAGGTTTAATTTACAAGATTGAAATAGAAGGCGATAGGTGTATGGTAGAACATACACTTACCAGCATGGCATGTCCTTTTGCTGATCAAATCTGTGCTGATATAGAAAGTGC
>JGI24004J15324_10000002_pt1 | contig 133426 bp, 138 predicted proteins | sample LinPmetageLP32_FD_15324 | JGI IMG/M metagenome (IMG submission 15324)
TCTTCTAGTTGGTGTTCATTATGGTTCATCATTATCCATTGCCAACGTGCTCTACCTCCTGCATTAATAAACGCAGTAACGTTTTCTACAATACGATCCCACTTTGCTCCCACACGATATAAATGGTTAGTATCAGCCAGTCCGTCAATGCTAAAGGTAACTCTACCGCCGTAGTAATTAACTATATTGTCACGGCTTCCACCTTCGCCATTGATTATTGTGGCTAGTTCTGCCCACCATTCTGGACTTCTTGATGCTCCGTTACTTGATATTGATACGTTCTTTGTACCGTTCTCTCTAAAGTAACGTAGTATGTCTAGTGTTTCAGGGTGTGCAGTTGGATCACCATAGTTACCGCAACTTAAAAAGTAGTGCAGTTGACTACAAAATTCGGGTGGGAAAAACTTTTTGATGTCTTTAAGCATAACAAGTTTCTTGCCTGCTTTTTCTAGTTCTGGATTAAATGTACGTCCACAACCTCCACAGTATAAAAAACAAGTGTTATTGAATTCCAATTCTAAACGTTTAACACGTTCATATTGAAACATGGTGTAGCCTTCATTGTCTTTCCACTTTGACTCTTTACGTTCAGTCAGTAGTTGCGGATTTAAAGGTTCTAAAGGGTTAGTATCAAATACTTGTTTATCGTAGGGATTATTTAAGTCTATGCTCATGTGTTCTCTTTTATTGACGGTAATAAGTTGCGTACTCTTTATAACAGTTATTTACTCTATAGCACGTTATCTATGCTAGTAGAGGATTGATTTAATTTAATTCATTTAATACACTGTATGCTGATGAGCAGTGAACTACTGCATACTAGTATTTATCGTTATATTATACACGTTTTCTACAGTGAATGCAAGTGTATTCATTTAAATTGATTTAAAAGTGAATGTGTGCAAGGGTGCAGAATTTTTCTTAATGGTCGGTTGCCGTCGCTCACGCCTCTCTTTTTTGTCGCTCGTATACAGTGCGTTCCTACCTTTAAATAGTCTTACGGGCCGATTCACTTATAAAGTCCACCGTACGGGGCTCTAAATAGTCTTTATAGTGTTGTTTGCGTAAGGTATCTACTCCTTGTACACTTAACACCATGTCTTTTAATCGCTCTAGTGATACTTCACCATATTTCTTTTTATCNNTAATTAATCTTTTTAAATAGTTTACTAGTATCTCNCTTGAACCTTCCACCAATTTAATTGATTTAACACTTCTCTCCAGTATGTTAAGTGGGACTATGTCTAAACTATTGTATATACCATCAGGGTGTAGCACGTTATTCATATATAGATCATACTTGCCTACCCTTGTTTGTAGTTTATAAAGGTTCTCTATGTTAAACATCTGCGGTACACAAGTATACTTCCATACTACTCGCTCATTCTTCGCTCCATAACGGTGCTCTAACATCTCTATACGTTCCTCAAACTTGTCCCATGTAAAGGGATACCGTATATAATCGTATGTCTTACCGTAACCATCTACACTTATATTAAAGCTCACGTGTTTAAACTGTTCAATATGATCTAAAAATGTGGGAGTGAACTTGGTAGCATTAGTTGTTATTTGTAATTCAATGTTATCAGCATAGCCATTGTCTATAGCATAGTCTAATAGTCTCAATACTTCCGGCTGTAGTGTAGGTTCACCGCCGGTTATTTTCATTACTTTAATTTGTTTTACTAGTTGCTTAATGTCTTCATTGGTACTGTGTGGTAATCCACTTATATACTTGTCCGTAACTTGAGCTCTTCTCCTAGGGCCGAAGGCATTACTGTAGTTAATAGGTACAGGTAGACCCAGTTGTTCTAGTTGTACTATGTCACTGCCTATAAGGTTACTGTCACTAGGGCCACACATACGACACTTGAGGTTACATTGATTGGTTAACTTAAGGTCCAAGTATACTATGCCGGGTTCTTCTGGTAACAAGTCTTGGTACTTACTGTTCATTCTTGAACGTATGCTACTGCCACTCCTTGCTTCATCTCTCCAACAACGTCCACACATGGGATTCTTCACACCGTTATTCAAGTCATCACGCAGTGTATTCATATAAGGACTTACAAACCATTCACTTAATGTATAACCATTACGTCTTATGCTTACACTATCCGCGGCTCTGGCTTTGTTTGTGTCACTAGCGTCGAACTTATACCATGTACTCTTGTCTAAAGGGTTGCTGGTATGCACAGGTTGATCATTACCCATGGCATTACAACAGGGTTTGAAGGTTCCATTAGCAGATGTATGCGAATGAATCCACGGTAATACGCAGAATGTAGAGCTTTTTGTATTCGGTTTCATATAGTCACTCGGGTGCTTATTGTTATTATACACTGATTAGGTGATTTGTCAACCTATTACTGTTGATATTATTGGCAAAAAACCGGTTGACAAAGTGATAAAAACCTGTTATAATATGTATATTATATAATGAGAAGTCTAGGATACTATTCAGCATCCACATCTCCCTCTAGTTCTTTGTAACCAGAGTCATCATCTACACGTTTTTCCACTGTATCATTGAACAAAGCCGCGGCAATAAAGCCACTAGCCGCCAACATGGGCACAACATATATCATTTTATCAGTTAGATAAGCAGTAATATAGGTAGGTACTAGTATAATCGCCGCTTTAATTAACCCTTGTTTAATGTTTTTCCAGTACATATAGTATTTATTTCGGTTGACAAAGTGTGTATGTGTGCTATTATATATGTATAAGTTAATTAATAGGAGGCTTACATGGGACTAGAGACTAAGAGCATACAAGCAATTAACACTGCATTCATTGAACAGGACCTTACTGCACCTAGTATGCATTGGGAACATGGTACACTATGGGTAGATACCAATAGTGAGGAGGACATGAACCTAGTAGCAGATACACTAGAGAACAATGTATTAAGTTCAGACTATACTACTAGCATGAACTGTCTTAAAGCAACAGAGACTGAGCCCTGGGATCAATGGGCAGTTGATATAGTACAAGCATAGTATACCCACAGTAAGAGCTAATAGGGGGGTTATACGAACTGTATACACTATATCCATATATACTCTGAATCTAAAAAAACTTTCTGAAATCTGACCCCAGGGGGCTACGTTTTGGCCCCACCTTGATTCCTTACCCTGGCGCAATCAAATCGGCTGTCAATTTTTTTGAGGTTTTAGCAACACCTTTTCACACCTTTAAATCCTGTACTATAGTAACAACCGTTACTAGTGTATTCAATGCTTGACAGACAGTGTATATGTGCTATAGTAAGTTATAGTTAACTACAGGAGACACTATGAACATAACACCTAAACAACGTAGAGTCATGCTACTACACAATGTAATGTGGCCCATTGAAACTGCATATGAGATTAAACGTTTAGAATCACAATCAACACTGTCAAGCAAAGACAAACTATACTTGGATAAACTGTATTCCAAACAAAGTCAAATTAACTTTTGGGATATGATGTCTAAATCAAAGGCTAGAGCATAAGTACTAAACAAATGGCGCTACATAATAAACGCAATTTGAAACAGTCTAGCGAATATACTTCATATCAAAAGAACAATCCTTTAACAAAGTATGTTGAACGGGTATGTGGAATTAACTGTACTAGTACTAAACAAAATCAAAAACTTCGTCGTAAGAAATACCAGGGCAAATAAAAATTTTTGCTACAGATTTTTTTTGGGTTTTTGCTAGAGTTTATCCGAAGTCAAGTTCTAACTGTTCAGGGTATATGATCCCTAGGATAAAGTTATCTGCACAACTGTAAGCATACCACTTACTGTGTCCAGGAAGACTTCTTGCTTCAATTAACTTGTTGTCGATATACATATTAACTGTGTATACATCATCTTTCAATTCAATTTGTGTTGTTCTCGTCATTGTATTTTCCTTTTTGTCCAAGTCCCATTACAAGATTCAAGTTTTGCTTATAGCTCATACCGTTACCAGTGTCCATTAATGCTATTAAACAACAGATAGGCAGGGCCAGTAGTGTAAGCAACCCATTAAATAATTTAGAAAGCATATTAATACTTACCTAAAAATTGGCTTTACCGACGTCTTCGTCAGACAGACCAGCAGTATCCCCTGGGCCAAAAGGTACAACTTCACCTTTGTTGTTGTGTACCACTGCTCTACTTCCCCACATACCTTTACGAGTAAGGTTAGTACTGTATACATATGCTTGTTCGGGTGTAGCAAATGTCATTATTTGATTGTCTACATCTGTGTAATAGAACCATGTGGCTCCATCAAAGCTCGGCATATACAATTTATAATACATATTAACAAGGCTGTCTTACTATACAGTAGTTGTCTACTGTGGTTAACACCTTTGCACCTTTAACTAGTTCACAAACTGTAAGGTGTACTTGTACAGTTCGCTTGTTCTTTTGTAGATGTTTCATTCTAGCAACTACTTCCTGTCCTACAAAACATCCTTTGGTATAGTTAACAAGACTGTCATCTACTTCATTTGGATATAAACTAGGTTGAACTAGAAAGTTAGTATCAATTTTACCCTTGGCTAGTAGTTCAACAAAGTAACGTTGGTCATAGTATACATCATCTGTACTCAACGGAGTTACTGTAACACCACTTAGGTTTGCATACATTGTTAAAAACTTACTTAAATCACTTTGGTCGTTTGTGCATAGTACAGTATAACTGTCGCCCTTGTCTTCAATTGTTATTTGATGTTTTATTTTACCCTGTGGTGTAAGTATATAAGTTTCTAATACACCGTCAATACTATTAATGTCATTGGTAATTAAACCTTGTAGGAATTGTGTTAGATTCTCACCTTCAAGTTTGAGTTTAACAGTGTATACATCTCCAAAGTTAACTAGCATTCTAACAGTTCCTTAAACCTAGGATCTAGTTCTAGTATGTTTGTTTTTTTGTGCTTGTCCATTTGCAGTGTCCATTGTTTAAACTTTTGTTGTTCACTTAAACTATAAGGTTCATAACTACTGGCTATCTGTTTCATATCTCTTACAATCTGTAGTTGTTCACTGTTAGTACAAGTGACGCTATCCAAGTCTTGGATTATACTTGATCTCAAGTGTGTGGGTACACTTGCCCAGTTAGTATGATGTGGACTTACAGGTAGTATATCTATCTGTGTAGTTCTTACTGTTACTTGATTGTAGAATAAGTCAAACAGTTCGGGTAACCAAGTCTTTACAGTAAATGCACTAGTAGGTTGCCATACCATGTTAACACTTAATTTAAATTTTTTATTGCCTGTGTATCTTTTGCTAAAGTCTAGTATATGATTCTTTACACTGTTCCATTTAGCAGGTTGTCTTATATATTCGTATGTTGGGCCTGTAGCATCTAAACTAGCACCTATCTTTACTGTCTTAAATTGTTCTAACAGTTCGTATGTTCTGTTCATGTTAGTAAAGTTAGTAGTCATACGCAAGTCGATGTTCTCTGCGTATCCATTATCAATACAGTACTTGAATACTTCGTGTACTCTTTTGTTAATAGTAGGTTCTCCACCTAGTACTTTTAGTGCCACTGTTTGTTTATCCAGTGTGTTCATTAACTGTTGATCCATACCTTCGTCTTTAGGCACAGGTGTAACTCCGCCAAACACGTCTGGATACTTGCTCCATAACTGTTCTACTAGGTTACTGCTTACAGGACTACACATTGTACACTGTAGATTACAAAGGTTATCTGGTCTATAGTCTATGCTAGTTGGTTTAGTTATGTCTTTGGGAATTGTTTGACTATCGAAACTGCGACTGTGAGGTTCAAGTCCTAGGCTATCTGCTCGAGCACAACTTTTACAAGCCACAGGATACTTTCTATCCAGCATCATTTGTCTTATTTGTTTACTGTAGTCACTGTTCCACCAGTCGTTAATACTAGTCTTTATAGGTTGTCGTTCCATATCACAACAGAACGCAACTTGTTTTGTATTGCTTGAGTAGTATAAATTGGTAAAAGGTGCGTTACATAAAGACATAGCACTACTTTACGTTGTCGAATATATGTGTCATGTCTGGAAATGCTTCTGCAAAGTTCTGTCCTCTGTGCATTTCTAATTTTTCAACCCACTCTTTCATCTCTGGTAAACGTTCACTCCAGTCTTCTGCGTTCATAAAGTTAACAATGTTCTCAAAACGTTTAACTCCGTATGTACTTGCTAACCAAGTGTCATAGTCTACGTCTGCTTGTTCAACTCCTGTGCATAGTTTCCAGTTCTCTTTTAACCAAGGAATAAAGTCTTCAGTGTATTTGCGTGTAACTTCCTTTTTAAATTCAGGAGGTAACACTTTAACATTTAGTTGNGGAGGCCAATAAGCAAAGTGCATATTAATTCCACCTGCTCCCAAGGGCCACATATTAATTTTTTTAAAGTTTTGTGTTAGTTTCCATTTAACAAACTCGGGTATGTAGTAGATATTAAGTGCTAGTATAGTTGTAGCCGTAGTAACTTCTACATTAGGTCCTGTGTTATCTAATAAATGAAACTGTTTCACTTGATGTTCCCATACACTTGGGTAACGAATATAATCATTTTGTTTGCCGTATGCATCTATACTGTAGTGAAAGCGAACACGTTTAAACTTATCCCATAAGTCAAACAGTCTTTGTGGCATTTCAACTCCATTACTATTGTAACGCAATTCAATCTTAGGTGCATATCCTCTGCGAACAACTTCTTCTAACAGTGTGTAGTGTTCTTCAATAACAGTACTTTCTCCACCTGCAAAGTATAACTGATACATATGTGGGATCTGTTCATATAACTCTTCCCAAAATTTTGGATTCTTCATATGCCAATTATATGTGGCACCATCTACTTGTCCTTTTTGATCCCACTGCATACTGTTTTTAAGTTTAGCATTCTCTAGTGTAGGATACATCTTCTTCCAATCTTTAACCCAACCACTTGAATCATGTGGACTACACATAACACAACCTAGTTGACACTTACTGCCCATACGCAAATCTATATAACGAATCTTAGGAGGTACACTGCCATCGGCTGTAGTCTCTGCAACTATCTCTTCTAAGTTAAATCTGTTTCCCCAGTACTCTGTCTCCCACATACGTTTACTGGCGTGTCCAGCCTCTTCTTCTTTATAACACTTTAAACAACTTGCAGGCTTTTCACCTTTAAGCATTTGTAGTCGTACACTTCGCATATAACTATTGTTCCATGCATCAGTTAAACCTGTAGTGTTAAAGTTAGCAGGCTTACCATCATCATTCTTTAGTACACCTACTTCACCGCCTCCAACCTTCTTACCTGAGTCTGCGTCCTGTACTGCACTTGCATTGGCTGTACAACATACTCTCATATGTCCGTTAGGTCTACTGCTTAAATGCATCCATGGTAGAGCACAAAATGTTTTACTTGGTAGTTTATGTTTCATCTTAATTCCGTATATGCCTTTTGTTGTGCATCTTTATTCATGCCTTTGCTCTTGTCACATACTTGCACACACTTTTTGCAAAGTTTGTATTCTTGTGGATTGACCCAACTGTTAGGCAAATACTCTTTAAAGTAATCGTGATCTAATAGTTGGTGTAACGTACTTGTTCTTAAACTGTTAAAGTCTTTACCATACTGCTTTTCAATGTCTGCCCAGAACCTTCTAAACGTGTGTCCTGTTAGTCCACCATGAAAGTGACAACAAGGCCAGAGTCTAGCAACTTCGTCTATGTACAAGTAACCTTTATCGATACTCTTACAGTTAATGTCATACGTTGCTTCTGCTAGTTCTTTCTCTTGATTGCCTGGTTTAGCAAATTTGATATACCAGTCTGTAACTTCTTTGTTACTGTACTTATCACTTGCTTTAAGGTTGAATTGCTTGTCTTGAGTTTGTTCTACTTTCTCACGACTTGGTGCATTCACCTTCTTCTTATAACTATCTACACTAACTGCTTCGCCTGTGTTTAATCTAAACCTGCTACTTACTAGTGTTGAGAATTCTGNAAAGCCNATGTCTTCAGCTCTTTGNTTTGCTTCGCTAACTTGATGTTCATTGTGTTCAAATATAATAAACTTCCATATAGCCTTGCCACCTGCGTTAATAAATGCCTGTGCGTTCTCTATAATCTTATTGTAGTCTGTATTAATACGATATAGTTGATTAGTATCTTCTAAACCATCTATACTAAAGTTAACTTCTATACCCCGTCTACCTTCTCCGTCTTTAATAACCTGTTGATGCTTTTCTCCTAGACGAGTCCAAAATTTTGTATCTCTTAAACTACCATTTGTATCAAGTGTAACAACTTTATATTTCTCTGCACCATAGTGAAGTATCTTTTCTATCTGTGGGTGTGCTATAGGATCACCAACTGTACCACAAAGGTTACAGTTAACCTTTCTTGTATGTACTCCTATGTCTTCTGAAATCTTTATAAAGTCATCAATTGATATACTTCGTAGAGGTAAGTCTGGTTTAACAATACTAGTTCCATCAATATGTCTTGCACACATTGGACAACCTGCATTACACAGACTAGTAATACCAAACTCAATACGTTTGATATCTTCTACATAAACAAATTTTTTCATTACTTAAACTGCTCCGCGAATGGATCAAATTCAGATCCACACTTCATGGCACATACTTTAAGTTTACCATCGCCACAACTTGGCTTACTCCAACTGTTAGCGATGTCATCAAAAATACCTGTATTGAATACTTTATCTAATCCGTATCTAGCATCAACTTTATCTTTGCCACCAGCACGTTCAATAAAGTCCCAAACAGGTTCTTCTTTCTTAGGATCTTTATGCCACCATTTATACATACGTCCAGCAGTCCAACAACAAGGAAGTGCCAGCCCTTCGGCACTGATATATAAACTTTTAGTAGTAGAGTTCGAAACTTTACATACGATTGATGCTCTATCGTAATAGGCATCCATACTACCGTGTTTGTTGACTAGTTCGTCTTGTTGTTTTAATGCTTTGTTTAAATATTTAGCATCAGGCTTTTTAAGTTCTGTGCTGTCTTTACCTTTACGGTCTTTGGCTTGGTGGCTTTCTTTTTTCTCTGTTGTTGCAGTTACAAATCGTCCAGTCTTCTTACTAACAAAACTTTCAAACCCTAGAGAGTCTGCCATTGCTTTGGCTTCTTCTACTTGGTGTTGATTGTGTTCAAAAATAAGAAAGTCCCAACGTGCTTTGCCACCTGCATCAATAAACGCCTTCATTGATTGTTCAACTATCTTCCAACTTACACCTTGACGGTATAAATGGTTAGTGTCTTTCAATCCATCTACACTGAAGATAACGTGTCCGTGTTTACCAAACACTTCTGCCAACCTTGCCCACCACTCAGGTTTCTTAGCACCTGCGTTAGTGTTCATGCTTAACCATATGTTTGGATTGTGTTGTCTAAAGTATTCAAATACTTCAAGTGTGTCTGTAGCAACAATGGGGTCTCCCAGGTTACCACACATATACATTGACTTTAGTTGTTTAACAAAGTCAACTGTGAATATCTTTTTACAATCATCTAATGTAAGTTCGTCTAGATTAATATGTGGGTTAAGTCCTTTACCGTTCATATTCCTGTCGCACATTGGACAGGCGGCTTGGCACTTCTGCGTAATCTCTAAATGAACTGTATCAATGTCTTGTATGCTATACACAATTACTCCATGAGCATTTTTGCTGGCTTGCTACTTGTTGGTTTTGATTCTAGTTTAAAATTAAGTAACTTCCTACTGCCCTTACTAGTAATTATAATAGGTTGATTATCTTTATCGAGTTCAATGCTTTTTATTTTAGTTTTAACGTTACGAAAGCGACCTACACTAATACTGTCTCCAACTTTTATCTTTACGTTATACTCCTTCACTTCTAACTCTCTTTCTAAGATCAGTTGTACTAAACCTATGATCTCGTTTGTTAAAGTATAGTTCGATATCTCTGGATCTACAAATGTCTTTACCTGTAAAGTCTTTATCTCTATACTCTTCGCCAAGTATCCTTACATTGATATTTAACGTTCGTAGAATGTCTTCTAAATCTTGTTCTGTTTGATAAGGTATAACTTCGTTAACATACTCAACTGCTTTTAATTGTAAGTATCTTTCAAACATTGTTTGTATTGGTTTGTTCTTTGTATCTGGTCTATCAATAGTAGGATCACTTTGTAGTCCAACAATTAAGTAATCACACTGTTCCTTTGCATCACGCAACATAGCAATATGTCCTGCGTGTAACAAATCAAATGTACTAAATGTTATTCCTACTTTCATCTTAATAAACTCTTTCTTCTACATTCTTCATATACTCTCCAAGTCCACCAACTGGCTACTACGATAGGTAATCCATACCATACTCCAAACATCCAAAGTTTAATTCCAAAATGTAATGCTTTGGTGTGCCAGTAAATACTTAAATAATCAAACCATTTCACTAATGATTTCTCTTTCCATCAAACACACAAACAAAATAACAACCGTCACTACCTGCATGAACTCTATGAAAGAATCCATCTTCAATTAAAATTACAGTACCAGGTTTAACATCGTGACTTGTTACTTTTCCGTTTGTGCTAATAAGTTCCATTGTTCCCCAGCCACTTACAAAGTAATAGACTTCTTCTTGTCCAACGTGTGCATGGCCCGTAGTACTTCTATTGGGTTTTAAATCTGTACTACTAACAACAAGATTTTTTAAAGTCTTATTGTCTTTAAGTAAGTAGGTGTCATTGTCTTTAACTACCTCTCCGCCTATATCTAATACATCTAATTTCATTTCTTAGTCCACTTAACTCTTTCATTATACTGTACTGCTTCTCTAACTAGACTTAAATCATAGCCGGCTTCGTTTGCAGTTTTTAATATAGCCTGAGTATCCTTTGGAAAACAATGTCCAGCAAATCCTCGTTCGTCTGTTACATAACTATGACTGTCTGTTATACGACTGTCTTCTGTAGTATAACGTCTAACAGTTTCAAAGTCTACACCTAATGACTCACATAAGTCAAATACTTGATTAAAGAAACTTACTTTAGTTGCTAAAAAACTATTACGCATATACTTTGTTATAATTAATTCTTCTGCATTGCCATAAAAAATAGATAGTGTTGGTTTTATTCCTTTAAAGAATTCAACCCAAAAATGATTAGTGCTTTCACTTACATACATTTTATCTTGTGAAACAAAATCTAACTCGGCAGTGTTAGCTCTTAGAAACTCTGGACTGAATGCTATGTCTTTTTTAGGAAACAGTTCTTTAAGTTTACGCCAGCCTTCTATACTGATTGTACTCTTTATTAATATAGGTACATCCGGTGCATCGCTAATTACATTAATAACGTTAGTCATATCGCAACTACCGTTTGTATTTGCTGGTGTACTTACACATATAATAACTGCATCGCAACTCATTGAAGATATTGTATTTTCATTATAAGCAGGGTCTACAATAAACGTTGAATGTTTAGTTCCAACAAATGTATCTACTGCTCTGCCTACAAATCCATATCCTGCTATTGTTATATTCATCTTTCATTCCACATCATGTAAAGTAAAAATCCTATACCAAACACTAGTGTATAAACTAGTATTTCAAAGTCACTTATAAAAAACATATCTTCTATCATTTTATTATCCAATATATATAAACAAGCATAGGTATGATTATAAAGAACTGTGGAAGAAAGTTAAGTATAATTGCTTTCTCATTCCATTTATATCCTACGTAGACCCAACCTGATGCTCCTATTAATTGCAGTATACTATTCCAAGGAGTAATACCTGCTACATGAAATACCATTGCTACTAAAATAAAACAAGCACTGGCATACTTAATTACTCTTACTCCCATATAAGCCTTACATCTTTACCTGGTCCGACTTTGCTGGGTAAGTCGCCGTGTTGTTCTACATACCATTTTATTACTGCTTTGTACCAGTTCCAACTATTATGGTGTGCTTGTTTGTTAAACTGATGAATGTTAACACTGGTTGCACTCATCGTGGCTAGTGCTTTTGCACTTTCCTTTTGCAATTCTCTCGTAGATAATCCTTCTATGAGTTCTTGTTGATCCATGCGTGTATCACTTCTACGTCTGCTTCATCTTCAAGTTCAACACGAACACCTTTACCGTAAACAGTATTGTCTACAACATACTTGTTCTTTACATTGTTCTTGCAAAACTCTTTTGTTGATTCCCAAAGGCTTTTGCCTTCTGTATATCTTTCATTTGTAATTCTAGCACCTCTGCGTGTTCTAAAACTATAGGGGATGAATACTTCATTCATTTTGATTGTCCTTTCTTGTTGTGGGATCGATTGCCAAAAATTAAATCCCACTACTTAATTCCTATTCTCATATATCTAGTGTACTTGCTTAATGGCAATTCGCCTTGATATAAAACTTTACTCATTGGAGTCTGTTCACTAAAGTGTTCTAACCCTGTTGCACAATTAACGTGTTCAGGTAACTTATCATAGTTGTTACTTTGTAATACTAATAACTTTCCTTTAGGTATATTGTAATACCATTCTCCAAACTTTTCTATATGTTCGCAACTAGTGTTTATAATTGTATTGGGTCTATCTGTAACTGGAAAACTCATACGACTATTTTTAGTACTCCAACAACTCCAAGTGTGTGCGTCATAGTTTATATTATGCATATCTTCTATAACTGCTTTGAATCTCCAGTTGTTTTGTACATGGGTATTATTAACTGCATCAGCAATAGGTTGACATCCTTCGTCTATATCAAAACTTCTTATGTAATGAATAACCATATTAGTATTAAACAACATAGCACTTAACGTACCGTACCATCCTCCTAGGACAAATACAGTTCTTAATTCTTCACCTGTACGAACTAGCTCGTCTACTAACCAACGTTTGCTTTTTAATTGTCCCCAACTTAACGCATCAGTAAAGTCTGCGTTTAAGTTATCACTCGCTTTACGCAAGTCGTTGAATAATGTGTCGCCTGTAAGTAAACCAATACGACCAAATAAATCATTATCGTCTACAAAGTTAATTTGTTTCTTGTTCAAATCTTTCCTCTAACCATTTCCAGTCATTAATATTTTTATAGTCGTTGTTGTATTTTCCATACTCTGCACCAGACAATGCTCCAGCAATACTAAAGTCTCCAAAGTCTCCATTGCCTATTGTAGTCCATGTACGAAGTCTAGCATCATCTTCATCGTTCTTTTGTCCAGGTATTACTTTACTTGTTAGTTTAGTACACTCTCTAAATGCCGCCTTCCAAGTATTGAAAGGATCAGTATCATAATGTACTGTACTACCTACAACTTGATAAGGTACAAACTTTGTACTAATTGCAGTAGTAAAGTCTACAACTTTATCCACATCAACGTCTAATACTTTTTGCGTTGGAAACAATTTAATACCACTGTATCCATAAACTAAATCGTTAACACTATTACGAGCTCGCCAAACATACACTGCATCTTTGCCATACTTGTCTGGTTTAAAACTTGGATCAAAGTCTTCACTAATTAGATTGTCGCCTTCTATAACATAATACATTTCTGTACGAGCCATTTTAGCACAGGCTTGATGTGCGTTTGGTAATCCTTTTACTCCATGACTTCTTCTACTCCATGGAAACTTTTTCTTTACAATGTCCCAATGCTTATCTGCATTTGGTTCTTCGTAACTCATAAAGATAATATCAAACATTTACTGCACCATCACTACAAACTTTTACACCATATTCTTTTTCAAATCTATCTGCATCTGCTCTAGTATCAACCATTGGCTCACCTCTAATATTTAAACTTGTATTAAGTAATATAGGACAGCCTGTAAGTACATACCATTTCTCTAATAGTTCTCTGACACCACTTGGAAAGTGTTCGTCTACTGTTTGTACACGACTTGTTCCGTCGACGTGTATAATAGCCGGAAACTCTTCTGGCTTTTTACACTTTGCTACCACTTGCATATAAGGACTAGTTGGTAACTTGTCTGGCATTTCAAAATATTCATTAACGTGTTCTGCTAATATCATTGGAGCAAATGGTCTAAACTTTTGTCTACGTTTAATCTCATTTACTTTATCTTTTATTTCTGCACCTCTAGGGTCTGCTAATAAACTTCTATTACCTAATGCACGTGGACCAAACTCTGCTTTACCACTTGCTACTCCTACAATTTTATTCTTTTGTAGTTCGTCTATTAGTTCTTCAGATGGATACTTGCCAACAATAGGTGTTCCTAAGAATGGTGTTTCCCAATTAAGTCTACTTCCATATGCTAATGCGGCACTACCTAAACTACTTCCACAGTCTCCTGGATTAGGCATAATCCAAACGTCATCAAAGAACTTACCTAAGTTACGATTGTATAAACAGTTAAGAGCAACGCCTCCCATGTAAACTAAATTACGACTTTTGTTAAACCCTCTTGCTCTAGCCATTACATTATCAATAAGTTTTTCAACAACTTCTTGAGCACTTGCGGCTATCTCATATTCGTTTACGTCTTTTAAGAAGTCATTGTCAACTCCAATGTGCAAGTTTTGTGTAAATTTTGTGTTAGCATCATCACGTACTAGTGCTTGTCGTATGTTACTTGAGTGTGTAGGTAAACCCCAACCAGCCATGCCCATCATAATGTATTCTTCATCAAGTGGACGTAAGCCTAGTCTGTGTGTCATAGCACTATAGTATAATCCAATACTATGTGGATACTTTTGACTGTACAATTTTTTATATACTGCATTCATCTTCTCATCATATTCGGCGTGCCATATAGTAATAGTTTCCCATTCTCCAATAGCATCGATAACAACAACTGTTGCATCATTATAAGGACTTGTTTGAAATCCTGCCGCCGCATGACTTTGGTGATGTCTATATGTTTTAATTTTTGTTTTAGGAAGTAAGTCTCCAAACTGTTGACGTAACGCACCTTTAGTTGTCCATGTACTTGAACGATCACCAAACATACCTTGTCCGGCATATAACTCTCTAGTCTTCTTAAGCCAAGGAGTTTCGTAAAACCCAATAACATCAGGCTTGCCATATGACAATGCTTGTTTAATAATATCAGGGTGTAAGTCTTTGTCGTGTTTTTGTTTACTGTATCTTTCACTGTGTCCAGCAAATACTACTTCACCGTCTTCGACAACTGCCAATCCGGCATCATGAAATCCTGAACTAACTCCTAGTGTTAACATTATGCTCGTCTCTCCAAATCTAATGTTGCACAATGATGTCCGCCACCTAATGTACGACTGTGTGTAAGTTGTACAGGTATAACTTCAAACTTTGCTTTTTCTAATTTCTTAATTAACTTTGGTTGTCTAGGATCGACGACAACTGTTTTAGGATCAATGCTTAACACATTCATTCCAATCCAATTACTAGCATATGGATATTTGTGAAACTCCATATCCTCTACACTGTCAACCCAAATTCGTTTATGCTTCTTTAAAAACTTTGGTAACTGTGATGGCTTAACTCTTTGTTTGTTAATTAAAAGAGTTGATTCGTTAAGTGCCGCGATAGTACTATCAATATGAGCATACGCATAAACGTCTTCCCATATATGAACTGTGTACTCTGGTCCAAGTACTGTACTTAACCATTGGGCACCTGCGGCATTACCTGTTTGACTTTTTAAGTATAATAAGTCATTACCAAAACGCATTACGTTAGCCGCATCAAAGATTGGAGTCTTCTCTGTAAGTTTACCATCTTCAAATACTTCATGTACTGGTAGTGCGTGTCTTGGTGCACTAATCCATTTAACACCTGACTTCATTGCTTCGTGTCTAATGTCACGGTATGCTTCTGTTTCATGAAACCTACTATGAAACAATACTGGTGTTTCAATTACAACGTTTCCTATTACAAGGATAACATCTCTAGGACAGTAATTATAAAAACCATCTGCAAAGTATCTGTATCCATGTACAGTTTGTTGAAAGTCTAATTGTCTTGGACGTAAAACTTCAATTCCTAGTTCAACTAATACTTTTTCAAACTGTCTTAACTCGTGATCTGTTAAGTCAATAATGTCTTGGTTAATTGGTCCAACTGGTTGTGCAGTTTCTGTCCACTTACTATGTTTAGCAACTTCATTAAAAACATCATCGTACTTTGGAAATCTTGCACCATGCACATCTCCTAGTATAACTTTCTTTAATGGATCCCATTCATTATGTGATTCTATAATCATTTATTATTCCCTATCATGAAACATTTCTTAATACTTGGATATGCTACTTTCTTAGGAGCAGTTTCTTTGTATTGGTCTAACTTAACTATACCTATCGCCGCTTGGTCTGGTGACATATAGTAATGAAAACCCAATGTTTCGTAGTGTTCTTTATCCCAAGGAGAAACTTTTAGATCTCTACCATCGTACCTGGCACGAATTAGCCAATCATAGGCTTCTCTACTATCTAATAGTATAGCACCTCCTTTGCCAATTGTCAATGGTTTACCGTGTCCAAAACTCAAGCATTTGAACGTTTCTTCTTCGTACATATTCTTTTGTAATCTTCTAGCACTATCCCATATAGGAAGATTAGGTCCTAACTGGTACTCACCAATCCATTCTTCTTCAGTAATACTAAAAGAAAGTCCAACCTTTTCAAGCATCATTGGAATACTAAGGTATGTTTGGTCAGGTATCTTTATTGAAGGTACATGACTAGGGTGTCTCTTTTTATACCAACGTAGGGCTAGTTCAAGTGCGTGTGTACAACAATCTGTTGTAACTACATAAGGTGCACCTGTGTATTCAGCGAGTCTTTTTTCAAACTCGTATATGATGTCGTAAGGATTATTCCACCCAACGCCGTAGTCCTTTAATAACTCTAGAATATCTAGATTAATAATGTCCTGTAATTTGTAACGTGTATCTTGGTTCATATCCTATATTGCCTGCACTATGGGGAACTCTACCTCTCCATAAAACGGCACCTCCTTTGTGCCAGTTCATACTATACTGGTCTACTTCAAAAATGTGTCCTGGCTTTTTATCTTCTAAAAATACCAAACCACGTAATACGTCATCACTTGACTCTATTCCAAAAAGTTCTTTATACTTGTTGAAGTGGTCTGAGTGTGGCGGTAGTATATCTCCAGTAGTCATTTTGTAAAATGTAAAACCGCAGTCTTTCCATTCTAATACTGTTGCTATATTCTTTGCCCATTGTGGAATACTTTTTTGGTCATTAAACATCATACCAGTAAAGTTATCATGTGTAAAGCCAGCAGTCTTCCATTTTGCTAATTGCTTAAAGTCTCCATACTCTACTCTTTTGTAATCAAACTCTTCGTAGTCTCCTATTTCCCAAGTTGGAGAAATTTCTACTGTATGATATTCTAGAGGTTGAAGTTTATCTAGTGTTTCCATAATGTATTACTTTCACGTTTGGGTCTTTGGCTTCGTATGTACGCCAAGGATCAAAAACTATTGTTGCTTTATCAACATTAAAGTTATGGTCAGTTGGGTGAGTTATAACCATAACTTCAACTGCATGGTCGAAACCATTAACAATNATTCCACCCAACTTTCCAATATAGTGTTGAACTAGTAGTGCATAAGATCCATCAGTGTATGTTACTCCTGGCTTATATGTATCACTTGTAAAGCAAATTTGCTTTCCATGTTTTAATATTTCTTTTGCCATACGTTCGGCTTGTACTTCTCTACTTTTGGCAATCGCGTCGAACAAGTCATAACCTAGGTCTAATCGTTCCGCTAAATGTCTTAAGGCAATATTATCTCTAGGGTGACAAGGTCCACCATCGCCCATGCCTGCTTTCATATAAGCGGCACTGGTAATTCGGTATCCTGCATTACTTAAACTATTTGTTACAACATCAACATTCATATTCCCAACACTTTGGGCAACGTCTTGAATCATATTAACAAGACTTAACCTTGCACTAATAAATGTGTTATAAAATATTTTTGTTGCTTCTGCTTCTTCCCATGTACCAATATTATAATGCGGATCATTCTCCATTACTGTTTTGTAAAATTTTATTAATGCTTTTGCATCAGTGTCGTTTGGTTTGTTGCCTCCAATGATAACCATATCTGGATTTACCATATCCCAAGCAACTGTGCCCATAGCAATTAAGTATGGGTTATAAATTAATCTTGCTTTATCTAATAAGCCTGCGAATTCTCTTCTTGTTGTTCCAGGAAGTATTGTACTGATTAAAACAACAATAGTATTTTCTGTTGCATATTTGTTAATTTCTTTTAAGCATTCTTTGACAGGGTCTAATCCAAAGTCTTTGTTTGGCAAATGTGTTATAGGCTTCTCTCCACCATAGTCTTTATGGTGTGGAGTTTGTACTGCAACAAAGACAAAGTCCTGTCCTACTACTGCTTCTTTTGGTGTCTTAGACACTCGTACAAGCCCACTAAAGCGTTCTTCCTTGTCATACCCTGTAACTGTATGCCCCTTCTTAACTAACATCTCAGAACTAATCATTCCAAGTTTGCCTAAACCAAACCAACCTATGTTCATGCTAATACCTTTGTTATGTGTTTTCTAATTGCACCAGTTCTAATTAAGTTCCGATTGTGGACAAGTATAGGCTTCATATGTTTTCTTATTATAGTAAGTTCTTTATATGATTGATTACTAATATCAATAATGATATCAAATACTTTGTCCATTCGTTTGATTGGGTCTAGTTCTTCGTCATAGCCTTCGTCCCAAAATTCGTGAAATGTTTTTAGACCCCAATGTTTTAATAAATCTAAACTATGTGGTCCTGCTAATAATAATATTGGAGATCCTTGCTTTATAGGATCTAAAGTTTTCTCACTTATTTGTCCCCAAGGATATTCATAATTAGTTTCACAAGCAAGAGTAACAAAAGATGATTCGTATGCTTCTTCTATGTTATCTGATCCTGCTATATTATTTATTGTTCCTTTACTTGGGTTAACAAAATCCTGCATACTAACTAATTCAGTTTCAGCATCAGTTCTTGTTATAGGCAACAAATCCATAAGGCTTTTACAACCTTTACTATATGCTTCAAAATGTTTGCTAGTGTTTAACGGAAATTTAAGTAATACATCATCTGTTCTATGCCAGTGTGTTATAGTACTATCATTAGGAAGTGTATTATGTATAAATGAAACTGCCGCGTGTCTGTGCTGATCCCAGCGATATGTAAAGCAGTTTATTTTATAATTAAGTTGTTCTGGAATATTATTGCTAGGTTCACGATTTAGTTTGCAGTAACCTAGACTAAATGTATCTAAAGGATATATTGCCCAGTTGGTGTATTTTGTATTTTGTAATTGTTCTAACATACGATACTCGTTTGTAAATATAGAGAACTTACTAACGTTGTGCTTGTTGCACCAGTTCTGTATCATTTCGAATTCATTGATTTTACATTCTTTTTTTATACTACCATCTGGACAATTATATCTGGAGTGATTGTGCCATACTGATAACACTTCATAGAGGAAGAAGTACACTTCGGTATGAGCTTCGAAGTTTATCCGCGAATCCGACCAAGATCCGAACCATTCACATGGTCCATTAAATATAAAATACGGATTGTTAATGCCCAAGGAATGTAGTGATTCGTCTACATAGGACATAGTACCAGCATTTAAAGTGTCATAACAGTTAGTTGATATTGCATCAACAGTATGCTGGTTAATTTCTTTACTAATGTTATTTATGTAAATTGTATTAAATTGCATCGTAGAAACCCGCATATTCTGGGAAAACTTCTTTAAAGTTAGTGCTTCTGCGAATATCAAGTTCTTTAGTATAAACTTTAAAGTTTTTTCTATGATTGCTATGGTCTACAGTACGTTGACTGCGCCAGTATTCTATAATACGTTTAAGTTTAGCAGTTTCGCTACTATGTACTAATCCTTCAGTTTCCATCTGTTCCATGTAGTCTACAGTACTAATCATATACTCTTCGAAACTACCAGGAAGTATTTTAACGTCCATCATTTCGGGATATCTTAAGAATGGTATATCAATATACATACAATCTCTGCCATACTTTTTTCTTAACTTAATAAGGTCTTTTAAGAAGCCACCAAATGTTGTTACACTCAATGCATTGTAAGTACACATAAACGTAATAATAAATTTATTATTATCTTTAAATTCTTCTAGTACACGTTCTACGTTAGCAAAAAACTTCTTGTAATCTAATCCAGTTCTAATATACTCTGCTTTATTACCAACTGCTTCAGCACTTGTATAAACTTCTAACTTGCGAACTTTGTTACTATCTACCACTTTGTGTGCTTGACTAATAAACTTATTAAACAGTTTGTCGTCAACACAAAAGTTACTATTAATACCTAACAATAAATTTGTATTAGGTGTATCAGTATTAATAATCCAATCCATCATACGGAAAGTATTTTTGTTCATTAATGGTTCACCGCCTGTAACACGAAAAGTATGTAACGCAGGATATAAGTCGGGCCACCATTTCCAAAATGCATCTACATATGGATTCTCTTCTCTTTCAGGTATCGGCATACGACCTGAACGTTCTAACCATTTGATATCATTGTAATTATCAGAGGTTGGAAAACTTCCATGTTGCTTTGCTTCTTGCATCCATGCACTACTAATAGCAGGACTACAATACATACATTTAAAGTTACAAGCATAACCAAAACTTACTTCTACATAAGTAGGTTGAAAGTTTGTACTCCAATCATTGTTTTTAATTTTATCAAAGTGTTCGTTGCTCCAACTAAATGCACTTTTTAAATGTCTGTCACTTAATGCATTTGGATCTGCATCTTCAACTCTCCAACAGTAGTCACACTCTTTAGGTCTGCCACCTTCGAGCATATCTTTACGTTGTTGTTTTTTAAATATTGAATTGTGTAATGAACTAGGATCTAATTTAATTTCATCTTTAGACACTTGGTGTACAGGTGGGTGATGACAACTGTGAGCAGTTCCATTTTGTAAGTTAAGTGTAAGTTGAGTCCACTTGGCTAAACAGAATCCAGGGCCAACTGAATTCAGTTTTCTTTTCATTACTTGTGGATCAGCAGGTTCCATATTAGTCCGTATACTTTTGTAATAAGATATCCCATGTCTCGTGTGGTCCAACTACTTGATGCCACTCATCTTCTGGGTGTACCATTTTGTCTGCTAACGGTTTATCGTTTCCGTTTGCATGAATTCTATCTCCAAAGAACACCATAGGTGATCCTATAATATCATACACCTGTGCTTTGTTCTTTCCTTTTAAATGAATATCTATACTAGTGTTTCCGCCTAGCTCTGCTTCAAAGCCTAGAAAGGTTTCATTAAATTGATGACATATGCTTACACGTTCGTTATTAATTTTATCCCATTCATAATAATCATCACGTTGTTGTCCTACTGCATTTCTTCCTACAGTACTAAAATTTATTAACCCTGTACGTTTTTCAATATGATTTCCAGTTTTTTCTGGACACCTACTAAAGTCTACCATTTGTTCTAACCATGTATCCATATCAGATGGTGCATTAAGATTACTACTTGAAACTTCTATACCGTTACGCCATACACTATTGCCTGCACATTGAAATACCATTGTACAGTTATCTACGATCTCATGTCCTATTTGTTCTATAGTTTTAGGTCTATCACTTCCAGTAACAATAAAAACATCTTTACCTTTCATCCATTTCATGAACCAAAGTCTAAAGTCTACGTCTATAGTTTGTCTACTTTCGGATAGAGTACCGTCTACATCAAAAACATAATTCATGAATAACTAACTAAACTTTCTATTGGTAATCCCAACATACTTAAATCACTATGCCCTTGTAAAAAATCTAATGATGCCATAAAACTAAATCCTGCAACATTAACATTTGGAAAATTCTTTTGTAATAAAACATAAGCCGCTAAAGCAGTTCCACCTGTTGCTAGTAAGTCGTCTACTATTAAAACATTCTCATCTGTAAGTGCATCTTTATGGATATGTATCTCTGTTGATCCATACTCTAAATCATATGCTTCACTGAAAGTATCTCTAGGTAACTTACCAGGTTTTCTTATGGGAACAAATCCACAACCTAATTGTATTGCTAATGCACTACCTATAATAAATCCTCTAGACTCTATAGCAACAACTTTTCTAATGCCTCGTCGTTCCCAAGGTTTAGCCATATCTTTAATTAATTGAAAAAGTATTTCTGTATCACTCCATAACGGAGTAAGGTCTTTGAATTGTATTCCTTTAACTGGATAGTCTGGTACATTTATAATATGTTGCTTATAGTTTATCACTACACTGTCCAACTTTTTAATTGTTCTTTCGTAGGTTTCATTGGTTCAAGTTTCTCAATTTTGCCGCCTTTCTCTAAAAACTTTTTCATCTTTTCATCAAGTTTTCGTTGTAGTTCAGCAGGTTCAGGTTTTGTATAATCTTTTGTTTTATTTTTATCTATCATTGTGTTACACTATCTATTGCTTTTCTTAATTTTAATGCTCCGGCTTTCATACCATCTGGGTGTTCGTGTATTGCTCCACCAACGTTTGCCATATAGTCAACCCCAAAGCGTCTTGTTATTTCTGGTATAAGTTCTGCTGTCATACCGCAACTTAAAGCAGGAACAACATTGTTGTTACTCAACATATGCATTGTTCTTCTTAGTTCGTTTTCATCATCACTTAAATATCCACCCCACATACCTGTATGGATTGTGTCCACTCCACAGATACTTGCTAACTTACAAAGTACATACCAACTAATACGGTATGCGTGTTTCTCACTACTTAATACTTTATCGCCTGATTTTTGATAATGTACAAATAAAGGTAAGTTTAATTTGTTAATACTCTTGTATGCTCCATGTCCACTCCAGAAGTTAACGTGAACTCCATTACCACCTCCGTCGACAACCATTTTAGCTCTTTCTAGTAGATGTAATGGATCACTATTAATACAATAGCAGTACACAACGTCTGTACCCTTCAAGGCCCTTTGTACGACGTCTATGCGAGTCTTAAGGGGTAAACAAGCCGGGTTTGCCATTATCTCATCTTCTTTAATAAAGTCAACTCCGCCTTCAACAAAAGCAGTAATAATTTCTATTAATGCTTTCTCTGTTAGTCCTGTTTTAGGTTTAACTATAGATCCTAGTAACGGCTTATTGTAATTACCTACTAGTTTTCTAAACCCTGATAATCCGTAACGTGGTTTAACTGCATCACATAATTCAAAGTCAATATCTAAATCTAATAACTCACATCTGTGAATATAATCGATGTCCATTTGTCCACCCATTAGTACACACATTAATTGAGCAATACCATCTGTTTCCCAATCAATAATTCTATAAGGCCAAGCAATCTTTACAATGCCTGTACTCTTGCCGGCGAAGTCTTCAGGCTTACCAATTATTTTTGCCGCATACTGACTAATTAGTTCTGGTGTCTCATATTCATTTCTTACACTAGGGTTACCCACACTTTGTCCAACTGCTAACCCAAATGCCGCACGTTGTAAGTCGTTACCTTCTAGTTTATATGTTACTGTGAAGTATTCTTTTGCGTCTACTCCATCCACGTATATATCAAGCATAATTGTATTGTACCTTCTTTATTGTTTAATGTCAAACATATATTTGTCATCTGTGTCACAAATATCTCTAACCACTGTTAATTCTACATCGGTTAAGTATTCAACTTGACTAACTTCGTAAGGATATAATATAAAAATATCTCCTTCACTAAACACTTCTCCGTTTATTTTTACTTTGCCTTTTCTCATACAGTTAATCTCTGTACCTTTTTTATGAAAGTGATCCTGATGGAATTCACCTTTCTTATGTCGGTGGATACCAACTTCAAAGTTTGCCTTAAAGGCTGTAGGCTCAAAGTTTCCTACAAACCAACCACCTTTCATATCATCTAGTTTATATTTTTTCACTTATAGCCTTTCATTATTTCGTTCATTGCACTATTTCCGTTTGCTAAATTCTTACGCCAATGTTCCATTGCATTTTCATCTGCAAAGTCACTTACCCATTTAAAACATTTGAAAGTTACATTGCCAACCTTCCTACAAGTTTTGGCAATACCGTAGGCTTCCATGTCTACTATATCTACACTAGCATATTCAAACCACGGATCAGGTTCTTGTACAAAACTATCTCCGGATCCTAGTGTAACGTTTGTACCTGTACCTAAGTCAATAGCACCTGCATAATCTCCTTCTTCAAATGGAGTAACGCCTCTAGGTGCTTGTGGCTCTGTAAACATATCACGTTGTATTAGTATATCAGGTTGTATTAGTTGATTGTGTAAATCTTTTTTACTAACTAAACCTGCTGATCCATAATTAAGTATTCCTGTTGCTCCATCTCGAATTGCTTTAAATGTAGCAATCATTGAATTAACTTTTCCAACTCCACTTATGTAAGTTCTGTTAAAGTCTATACCTTCTGCTTCTTCAGGTAATGCAATAATTAATGCAATCATTATTTGTGTTCCTCTACAATGTTATATTCATATAATTCTTTTTCTGTGTTAACAACAAGCATATCCGGATCATGTACATCCATAAACTTAACATCGTTAACATAAACTTTACACATTTCAATTAACTCTGGATAGAACTGAATTAATTCTTTATCTAAGATTACTGTTTCGTAGTTTCCTACTTCAAGTGTTCTCTGCAGAATACTTCGTCCATTAACGGCAACAACGGCAATAGGGTGATCCCAGCCTAGCCACTTATCGTTTGATACAGATAGTTTGCCCATCCTTTGTGCCCTTCTTCTAATGTGTGTCCGCCTTCTCCACAAGCCCAGCCTTGACTCTTTGTCATGTCAATAAAACTTGGTGTAATATAATTAACATCTTTAAGCCATTCACTGTCTGGTTGATCAAGTGCAAACGTTTGAATTAATTTTACGTTTAAACTTTTTGCAATCTGTTGTAGGTTCCACATACGTTCAAACTGCATTTGTTTTCTACTTTCTGTTCCTAGTGTTGTTGTATAAGGTTTATGCATCTTATTAATTGTTTCAACTAACATAGGGTCTAAATTCTTTTTATCGTCTCCTGGTATATGTCCAGGAATATTATAACATACATTGTGGTAAGGAATATACTTTGCTCCGTTCCAATCCACTGGCAACTCATCACGTTCAAATGTAGTCCAACAAACAACAACAAGTAACTCTGCACCATGTCGTTTATTGCACCACTCACGCATGAAACGTATTGTACGCCTTGCTATTCTACTTCCACTACTTCCTCTAATTGCTTCGTTTACAACCGCAGGTATAGTCAACTTATCTGCAAGTAGTTTGGGCCAACTGTTTCTAAGTCTGTATGTTGGTGTATTGTCACTGTAAGGTAAACCTAATTCATCTCCTTCAGTCCAACTGTCACCGTTTGCATACAAGCATTTAATCATCCACGCCACCACTTGTTGTGATAGTTAGATAAATCTTCTGGAGTACCAACAGGGCTAAAATTTCTTGCGTGTACTTCATATGGTTTAACAATATTATTTTTAATTGTATAATTATAAATTGGTGCTAGATAGAATTCGTTATTATGTCTATCGTTATTTGCAATCATTTGTTCTGCACCTTCAACAAACAAACTTCCTTTACTCCAATGATATAAGCCAACAGTAGCCTTGTTACTAATCATAACTTTCTCTGCCGCTTGTGTTATTTGCCCTTCGTCGTTAACCTTAACAAAACTATGTTTGTTATGATTATGCGGGTAGGTCATTACCCAACTCACGTGGGGCTCGAGTTTGCATTTTTCTAAGAACATTGAACTATCCCAATGTAACACTTGGTCACTATTGATACTAATCAATGGTTCGTCGTTGTTTATAAATTCTTTTGCTTGTAATAAACTACAAGCGGCTCCTTCTGTAACATGGTCAAGTGTAACAATGTTAACAGTGTCTGCGAAACTTTTTAAATGATGCTCGAGCCAAGGATAATCGGTCATATGATCTTGTCGTACAACAAAGGTATATTTTCCATCAATGTCCAAACTCTCTACTGCTGATTGAATCATTGTTGTGCCTCCAACCCTTACTAAAGGTTTAGGTACTGTGTTGTATCCGGCTTCTGTAAATCTACTGCCGGCTCCTGCCATTCCGATTATAATATTCATTACTTGCCTACTTGTATATGTACGGATCTTTTTTCTTAATCTCTTTTAGTTTTTTACGATAAGCACGTTCAAGTTTAATTCGATAAACTATGTCACCAAACCAACGTTTAATTTTTTTTAGTATATACATTTTATGAGTTCCATATTGTTTACTGTTGCAAGTGAGCAACAATAGTTTTTGCTAATTCTTTGTGTCCTAATTCATTAGGGTGTCTTCCGGGAGCCCTTACGGGTTTAAGGTGTTCGTATTCCATTAGTTGTCTAGTTAAACTAACTGGGTATGGGGATATTGCATCCAGCCATTCTTGATTTGCTTCGGGTCTACCTACTACAAATTCGGGATTGTCTAACGCATATATCTGTAATAAGTTAACGTTTAAGTTATCACATACTTGTTTTAACAACCATTGTAAGTTAAAGAACTTATAACTATTTACCTTACTACTGTTCAGCATAGTACGAATCTTATGATATTCTGGCAGTAATCTATCTAAGTCTTCATCATTTGTTAAATTTAAATGTGGGTTGTTTAACAGTATACTAATATACTCATTGTTAACTTCTTCCCATTCTGTGTAGCCATTGTCGTGTTTTCTCTTAACACCAACAGGCATCTCAATTCTTTCATATGTTGTCCAAGCAACTATTACTTGTAGTTCACTTGGTTTACCTTTGTAATTTCTAATGTAGTCTATAGTTTTACGAAATATTCTATCGTTACTTCCGCCACCTAATCCTTCATTAACTACTTGAGGTATATTCAAACCTTGAGCAACGTGCCAGGGCCATGAGTTATAAAATTTATAATCTAAATCGTCAGTGGTGCCATCTCGAAGTTCTTGTCCGAATGTCCAACTATCTCCATTAGCATACAAAGTTTTTATCATAATAGTTCCTTACATCTATTAGCAATATTTATATGCCACTCTGGACCACTATGCATATTATCTCTTGCTAGTAAAGTTGAATCGTTTTTTACGTTTGCGTAATGCAATTTAAATTCTAAATTTTCTAAATGTTTATAAGGTGACCATGTAATATTTAAAACAGGTACGCCTAGCGATTGCCATACATTATTAAACCCTAGATACCACGCAATATTATTCATATGCATTTCGCCATCGGAAGTTATATAATGTTTCCACCAATCATCTTCTTTGCCATTGCTAACATCTAAACTAATATCATTGTTAACATATGTTCCCCAACTTTTTCTTTCTGGCTCGGGTAATTGTATTACAACTTGTTTTGGTAAAGGTAATTTATTTTGTTTCCAAAGTAATGCATTGTAATAACAAATGTCTAAACCAGATCCACCTTTACCTGCATTATAAACATCTAAGTTTAATAAGCCTGCAAGTTTATTGGGCCATGTCATAAAATTAGGTATTCCAATTCCTTCTGTAAAACTACAACCAAATGTTAGTAAAAAGTCTTTGTCCAGTTCTGGTATTTCCTTTGTACGATATCCTAACCAGTTAAACTTGTATTCAATGTTTATATCTTTCCAACGCCAGTTAGAAAAGAACTTACTATTCTTTTTGTAAAATTCTTCTTTATCACTGCCATGCCATTTTAAAGTTGACGCGGCAACTGATGGTTCTACTAGTTGTGGATAATCTGCTTTATATACTAAAGATGCCATTGCTCGTCTACTTTTGGTTTAAGAATTTCAAACACTTGTTTATGTCCTTCGTAATTACAATGTCCTGTGTTTCTTGTATCCGGATACTCTCTACTGTAATAACCCCAATCAATATTTGCGTAATTTACTTTAGGTAGCAGTCTTTCGAAGTCTGGCTGGTGTCCCATAAAAACGTGTGGTATATTATTTGTTTTCATTAGCAAGTGTGCCGCCGTTAATATACCAGTGTCATACTCATTCTTAATATCAAATGAGAAAAAGTCTGCTACCCAATTCTGTAATACTCTTAAACGTGCTTCTGGTTCGTGTCTGTCAAACTGTGCCCAACGAGCCTTAACATCTCTATCAAAGTAACTATCTAAGTTTTGTAGTGTTTCACTTTGCATACTATTATCAGTTGTAATAGGAATAGGTCTTCTGTGCTCTGCTGGTGTATATTTGTTATAAGGTGGATAGTCTTCATAATTTAAATGTTGTATTGTAGGTTCTGTTCCCATTGGTTTATCTTGTCCAGGTTTGAACCAAACTACTCTTGCCGCATTTGTCATACTAATAAGAACAAAAGGTTTGTAGTTGCCTACTGTCATTCTTTCAACTGCGTGTTTAACTTGTAACCAAATAGTAAAGTTACAACATCCTGATCTACCTAATACTTTTTGTTCTACGTTTTTATATTCAGCAGTTAGTCCACCGAAACTTTTTTCAAAACAATCATAGTCAGGTAATCCACTGCCGTTACTAAAACTATCTCCACACGTTATAATTAAATTTCGCATAGTTTATTTTCTCTAATAAATTTGTTTAGTTCTCTTGCCCATAACATATGTCCATATTTGTTTGGGTGCATACCTGTAATAACTTCTGTGTTATGTTCTGTTTTGTCTTGATTAGTAATGTAACTATGGAAACTATGTGGTGCTTGTTCTTTACCATAAAATCTTTTACTGTCTACTTGATCCCATAGCCATCCGTCGTTTTGTCCATTGTAATGAAAGTTCCAACGCGGGTCAGCATTACCTACAGTCATCTTTTCTGTTTCACTGTTAACATAGTTTTTATCTTGCCACTGTGATATTTGTGTTTCATCTACATTATAAAATGCTTGAAAGAACAAGTAGTTAATCTTATGCACTTTAAAGAAATTTTCTAATGTAATTACTTGTTGTACATATCGATTAACATACTCTTCTTTATTCCATAAGTACATTCTGTAGTTATCAAAGAAGGGTTGCATACCTCTTTGCATATACGGATGGTTAGTTTGATTGGGCCATATAGTAGTCCAGCCAGCGCCGTTGCGTTCGTCTACAGGATCCTTATAGTAAAAGTCCTTACGTTCAGGACTTGTTAAGCCAACTATGACAAACAAATTGTTCTCACAGTCTATACCAGGCTTAATATAGTTTTCAGTAATCCAACTTAATGTTGTTCTTACAATTCTATCATTACTTGCGGCTGGATAAGATATGTTAGTAAGGTCATCTGCCTTAATCATATCTTTCAACATCGTGGGCCATATTTTAGGAATACGATATTCGTTATTCTCTGGATCCCAATCACTTACTGTATCCGGTAAAGCAGGATCTTTAATCTCACTTCCGAAAGTCCAACTATCTCCTGTTACCATTAAGTGCATTAATACGCCGCCTTTATGTCGTTAAATTGTGTGCTTGGATCTAAATCTTCTACACTAGTTCTCCAAAGTGTTTCCATTAACTGTGGAACAATTTGCGTCATTTTAATATTTCTTTTTTGTGCTTGTTGGTATATTAATGTTCCAGGACTTAACATACTATCTCCTGGATCTGTAGTATAACCGCCTTGCAGTTTTAGTGCTAATGGATAAGTTTCCCAATTATAATAACGATATGTATCACAAGCAATATCCATACTAGGACTATCTCCCCAAAATATAATATCACTTAATCCGTGCTTACCAAAGTCATTAGGCACTAATCCTCTATTACCAATACTATAGTAAATTGTTCTGTCTTCTATATCTCTAATACCAAATGTTTTTCCATCAGGTGTTAACATATCATATCTACATTTAATAACTTTGTCATATCTAAAATTGTTCTTTACTTCAAATTCACGTTTCATAAAGTTTGCTTTTTGTATACTGTAAAGCATATTACCAAATGGGCCTGAATGATTAATAGATGTTTGATAATCTAATTTAACTAAATGATGAACACTATTATCAATAATGTCTTCTAATAGTTTATAGTCATTTAGTTTATGTAACTTATCACCTGATGTTGTCCATGTATGACAATAAATGTCTGCAGGTGTGTCTCTAAAGTAATCCATTAAACGTGGCATAGCAACTTTGAAAGTTCTAAGTTCTCCACTAAAACATATTGCAATATTATTAGAGAGTTTCATAATCACCTCCTCCTGTCATATGTTCTGCTTTTGGTCTTACTAATTTAATTGGTGGAAATATTTGTTCTAAATTTAAATTACATTCTTTTAAATAATACATAAAAACGTGTTCTGGTCCGTAGTGTAACTTCTCTGGCATTTCAAAAAACTCTATAGGATGTCTATGAAAATGACTGTAAAAATCACAAGCAATATCATATACATCTGTAGGTCCTTGCCAATATAAATCTCCACATCTACTTCTATGATTGCCTTCTTCAAATCCTAAATGTATAACTTGTAACGTATCTTTTTTAGGTTCAGGCACTTGCCAATCTTCGTCAAACATAGTGTCCCAACGTAATCTAACAACTAGGTCAAAGTTACTATTGTTTTCTATTTCGTATTTCTTCTTTAAGTGTGAAGCAACCATTACACCATAGAACTGACTTTGATAGTTTACATCATGTAGTGCTTGATTAAGTCCAGCCTTAAATTGTATTTGTTCTTGTACAATTAATTCCATACCATTAAGTTCTCTACGAAGTTCTTGTATCTCATTCCTATCAATAGTTTCAATGTCATCAATACCTTTTGTTACTTTAACAAAGTTAGGAGCACTTCTTGTTGTCCATGTATGTCCAAAGTAATGTACTTCGTGTTCACTAAATATTTTATTCCAAGTTGGTAAACACTTACGCCAACTTTGTCTTAATTGTCCGCTTAAACAAATTGCTATTTTCATATTAAAATCCTACCCAGTTCCAAACTCCACGTATTGCTAATACTAGATACATAAGTTCCATTAATGCTCTAGGAATATCTTGATCTCTATATCCCATATATAACCAAATACTACAACTAATACAGGCTATTCCCCAGCCCATCCATTGTACATTTGGGTCACCACCTGATAATAAAAATGCACTCAGCATGGCTAGAACAAAGCCTACCCATCTAACTCCATTTAGGTTTTGATAAAAACGAATTTTCATAATTGCTAACCCAGTCCGAGCATACACCATAACAGTTCTTAGGGACAGTGTCATCCTCTTTTTGCAAACAAATTACACTTTTGTTCGTCACTTGTTTATAAGGATATGTCCAAATGTATCCTTTACTTGTTAATGTTCGTTCATCGCCTTCGTGCCAGAAACAATGTATATTGTTATCTACCATAAAATGTAATGCTTCTAAATTTTTTGCATGATTCCAAAAAGCCGGATTGCTTATAAATTGTTTTGTTACTTGATATGTTGGCTCATCATGCCCTAGCCAAACTTCTTGAATATTGTTAATTGTATTTACTACCCACACATCAACTTCGCAGTCGTATCCTTTATCAACTGCATGAATCAAGTACTCAGGATTGTTTTCTCTTTCAGTATTTGGTCCTGTTGTATTTCCTCTATGTGCAATTAGTTTCATTACTTTCTACCTAAAAACCTTTTAGCCGTTTGTATAGGATTCCTCAAACCTTCATAAGTTTCATCAATAAAATCAATATGCTTACCGAGTTTCTCTAACAACAATTTTTGATTTGTTTCGATATTTTTAAGTTTTAAATTTATAATCTCTAATTCTTTTTCTAAATCTTTATCCATTATTTTTTCTTCTTATCTGCTTCTTGCTCTGTTATCATTACACCAAATCTCTTTGGATTTTGGTAAACACTTTTAAACCATACACTACCTTGTGCATCTAAATCAGCAACTCTAAAATGCAAATCGTTTGTTAATCTTTCGCCAAACTTTACTGTTGCTAACTTTCTAGTAACAGGGTCTGCATACTCTTTTAATTTACCTTTTACAAAAGGTTGCATAAATTCGTAGTCTGCAATTCTGCTATGTTCCCACTCGTCTAAATTTACAAGTGTTACTGCTTCTCTGGCTCCTAGTATTGCCCAATCTCCGTTTTCAACATCAGCACCAATGCTACACCATACACTTAAACGTTGTAAGTTTTTAACATGATTTTGTGTTAAGAACTTATTGCGTGGAGGTAGTACACCTCTATCTAAACTCATCTTAACACCTTCACGAAAGCCTGCTCTGTAGGCTTGTTCAGGAGTTGCGTTAACTACAACGTCACTAAATGTGTCAGCCATCTGAAAGTAAGTATGCATCCAACAGAAGTCAACACTGTGGGCTCCATTTTCACTTACGTCATTCTCATGACTGTTCATGTTTTCAATAATATGTTTGGGCCATAGTTTAAGTCCACCGTTGCCATATGCTAAACTATTAATTACATTGTGTCCACACCAACTAAAAATATAATCTTTTTGTTCTTCTTCATCTATTTCAATAGTTTGTTTAAAGAAGTCTTCTCGTACTGTATTGTCTCCGTCTACTGTAACTAGTCTATGTGTTTCACTAATTTCACCTGCTTTGTTATGAGCCGCATCAAATCCTTTAACGCCTTGCACACGTTTTGCCCACGGGCACTTACTTAATAAGTCTGCCCAATTCTTTTCTGCGTTTGGTTCGTCGTAACTAATATAAACTACATCAAAGTCTGTAATTGGATAAGTTTTTTTCATATTATATTTCCTTGTAAGCAACAAAGATATTTAAGTCTGCTTCTGTTATTACTTCACAACTTGTTATATCTTTATACTCTTTTATGTGATAGTCTTCGTCTATACCTGCAAATAATTCAATGTCGGCTAGTGGTATCATATAGTTTCCTTTTGGTACTATCCACATTCTTCTTTTTGTTGGTAATTGATTTTTAACTTTAATTCTAAGATTTCTTGTTTGTTTATCGAATACTAAAGTTATAAGTCTGTCATCGTTCCATAATGTAGGATCTATTTTATGTAGTTTAGAGTTTTGTCTAGCACCGTCGGAACTAATATCTACAAGCTCTACTGGGTCTTTATCTTTGTCTACTATAAAATTATTTAGATTAACATCTTGCAATTCTATAAATTTTTCTTTACTAATAAAAGCATACAACTCATCTTTGAATTCTTCTTGCATAGCAGAAGAAAATCCTAAGATTTTGCCAAACGCATTATACCATAAGTAAAACTTTTGTTCTTCTTGGTCTTGTTTAGCAGAGCCAAAGGCGTCTCGCATCAATTGATCTAAATCTACGTCGGACATTATACTCCTGCCTGCTTTTCTAATGTGTTAATTAATTCGTCTGTACACCAAGACTTAACGCAATAATGTACTGGCTTTGTTTGATAATAGTTATTAATCCACATACCTTCTTCATTATATTGTCCATCTAAATAGTCAGTCCAGTCTGTGTCGCTAACAGTATAGTCTAACAAGCCTTGGCATTTACTTTTCATATGTACAAAACTAAAACTTTTGGGTGGTCTTACTTTATCTTTCCAACCTAGCAGTCTAATTGCCATTCCATATACTTCGTCTGTGTATGCAACATCATTAGGATTAATTCTCATAAAGTTGTTTGAATACTTTTCCCAATCTCTATAAATGTCTTCTATCTGTAAATAAAATTGCATGGCTTCATCACTTTTACGAAAGTACGTTAAGGCACTATAGGCATTATAAAACTGATTTTCCATAAAGCCTCTTCTGTAATAAGTGTCGTCGCCGACTTCATCTCTGAATGTATGTATAGTATCACATACTGCAACAGGAAAGTTCCTTGCCGCCATCACTTCCCAATAGTGATTCATATCTACAGTAAAAAGCATATCAGCATCAAGTTTAATAGTTTCATCATATGGTGTCATATGATATACTTTCCATTCGTTCTGCAACTTCCAGTTGTGCATTATCGCTTCATCTGTCCAGGGGATAATTTGAACATCAAACACATCTAAATAATGTTTGGGTAAGCGGTCTCTGTCTTCTTCTGTCATGCCAACTGTTAATTCGTTTGGGCCTGCAGTTTGACTTGCTTTTAAACTTAATGCTAAAGCATATGCCATTCTTGGATAGTCTCCAAACTTTTTACTGTATTGTGCAAATGTAAAATAACCCTTGCTCATGAATAAATCTCCATAAACTTGTCGTAATGTTTTTCCAAGTCTTGCTTATTCAATAAATGTACGTTAGTATCTTTTAACAATACAGGAATTGTTTCTGTTTCTAAAACAATACTTCCTTTATTAATATCTAAAATATTTTCCATATTAAAACTGTTAATTTGTCTAACGGGCAAAGGTTTCATAAAGCCATCTCTAAACCCACCACATATGTGGCTGGCGATGGCGGCAGTAATATCATTACGGTAGTAATGATACGGAACTCTAAAAGTTCTTCTATAGAACTCATAATTTTCTCTAATTAGTTTTGCAGTATTAAACCAATCTTCTGTTTCTGCACACTTACGAAAATACATAACTGTAAACCAATGTACTTTACTAAAGCCATCTTGTATAACAAGTTCGTAAACGTGTTGTTGGTGCTTTGCAGGTATTCTTGTATGTGTATTCATTAGCATAGGGTTATTTGATCCCCACACTGTATTTAAAACTGAATTTTGTATTAAGTAATCACTATCGATTAATAGTGTTTCGTCCCAAGGTGAAAGTTCATAAGCCGTAAGCCTATCTAGGTTATGCCATGTTACAGGTTTAAATTTCCCGTCAACATACATAGGTCTCAGATTTATTTCTTCTACTTTTGCTTTCCAATCAATAACTTTATCAAATAAACTAAGGTCTTCGTCACAATCGTCTAAAGGTGTTACAAGTGCAACAGGAACTTTTAGATAATGTTTGGCTAGAGTAGCCGAGACTTTTGCTTGTTTTATATAATTAAAGTCTTTATTGTTTTTTGCAAAGAGAAGAATACCATTATTCTTCGTTGAAGTCATATTGTACTAGCTCTTGAACTGTCCTTGCTTTGCGTATTCGATTTATTTCTGCTAATGCCTGGTTCTGCTCTTGAGCATACTTTTCCATGCATTGTTTCTTAAATTGTGCTATGTTGGTGATTTCGGTTGGTGTGCCGTTTAGATCATCTACAACTGCAGAGTCATATCCGCTTCGTTCTAGGAGATCTAAGAAATTAAGAAGCTCACTGTTGATCAAAAACAGTCCGCCCTGGTGACCTACCGTGAGCTTCTCTTTAACTATTTCTTTTAATAGTTGTAATTGATTTTGTTGAACTGCTAAAAATTTTGATTTATCGAAAATTGTTTCTATTTGCATTTTGTATCCTAATAAAATAGTAGAGTATTACTACTCTACTATTTTACGTGAAAGGGGATAAAATGTCAATCTTTATTTTAAGTATTACTTAAATTAAAAACCGCTTACTACTGTGATACTTGGATTACTTGGATTATAGCCTGTTGACTTTCTAAATCCAGTACTTACCGCAGTACCTGTAGCGACTGTATCTGCCGTACTTGGAGAAATCGCAACAGATTGGTCAACAAGAGATACATTAAAGTATACTCTATGGTTGGTTTCGTCTAGTTTTGATTGTACTGTAACGTCATTCGCCGCATATGCGCCACCACCTAAGTTAGTACCAGTGTAAATGTTTTGGTAAGAACCTGTTAATGATGTGTATCCAAATGCCGCAATAGTACCTGATGATCCACTTCTTGCGATCGCAGTCTTTTGTAATTTTAGTGTTCCAATCTTATTTGCAAAAATGTCTCTCCAGTCATCATCCTGTGATGTAGATCCACTTGCGTGTTGGAAAGTTAAATGGATTTCGCCACCTGTGTTGAACCAAGCATCAGTTGCCGCTTGACTGGCGAACTGTGCATAAAATTCAGCATCGATAGTTTCTGATCCACCTGAGCCCCAAGTTCCACTTCTTGCGTTTGTGGCACTTGCCGCTACTGTAGTCTGTTGTGATGCATCTACGTTATTTGCGTTAGATGAAATATCTGACACCGCAGATGATAAGTTGAATGTATCTGATCCAACTGAACCATCAAAAGCAGTAATTGTATCAGTTGCCGACGGGTTTGAAGCCGGAAGGTCAACAGATGTGCCTTGGTGTGTTGCCGCGGCTTTAACCGCAGTTATTAGTGTCGCCCATGAACTCGCTGATACAGTTGCCGAAGCGGCTACTGTTGAGATCGTAGACTGTCCATAGCCTGAACCACTCTTGTAAGAAGCACTGTCACCAATTACGGTATTTACAGTAGCAACAAACGAGTTGTAGTCTGTGGCTAAAATTGTATTGCCTGAACTATATGTCATTTATATATCCCCTATATGTATAGTTTTTAGTTTATCTTAACAAAGGCTTCTATAACACCTTCGTCACTTGTTGTTTTATTTTCTAATGCTCTTCCAATAGTATTGAATGCATTAATTTCTTCTGACGCACCAGCTCTAGCAAATCCATTGCCAGCACTAACTAATCTATCGCCTTTGTTGACTGTACCTATTACTTTTACTGGTACTCTACCTTGCATAGCAACTGCTGGGTGAGTATCATCTTCACCTGCACCTGCATTCATTAAATATGCTGGTCTAGTTGAGATAACTCCAAATACCTTTTTAGATAATTCTTCGTTAGCTCTTGTAATTTCTTCTGCTCCACCTAGTGCAACAACTGTACCTGGATCGTATGATGTGTCAGCAGTAAATCTTTCTGCCAAGTCAGCATATTGAGCCGTACTTGCCGTTCCGGCAAATGTTGTAGCATGGATAGTAGCAAATTTTGTTCCACTTGATCCAAGGTCTCTTGTGTTGTTTGCGTCTGGTAATAAAACACCAGCAATAGCAACACTACCGTCTGATGCTAAAACTCCAGCACCACCTAGTACACCGTCAACGTATTGTTTTGTTGCAACACCCAATGCTTGTACTGGGTTAGCAAGAACTAATAGTTCAGCAGTAGCACCATCGATAGTTAAAGCACTCTTAGGAGTACCGCCATCGTTAACACCAAAGATCATATCTCCATCTGATGTTACATTTTTAATTGTAACATTATCTCCGCTAACTGTCAATGTCAAATCACTATCAGCACCTAATGTTAATCCACCGTCATTTAGAACACCTAGTGTTCCACTTGAAGTGTCATTTGCGTCTGAACGCAAGTAACTTGTTGCTGGTTGTGATCCTAATGCATCTGCGTTAGTGGCAGTACCGTGTACTTTTGCTCCTGTTTCAGTTGTACTAATATTATAACCTGGGGCAATACTGGCAAAGCCACTTATTGCTGATCCTGGTGTAAATGCAGTACCTTTTGAAATAATAGCAATAACACTATCGGTAATCATTATTTTTGTTATAACGTGTGGATTTCCACTATCGTCGTTAATACTTTCTACTACAGGACCGGATTGACCAGCACCTGAACTGAACGCAGGTCCGACTAATGTCCAACTTGCTCCATTGTAAACTTTTAACTGACTGTTAGAGGTATCCCACCATAAATCTCCTACTACACCTGACGCTGGTTGAGACGCACTTGCAGTAGATGAACTAACAGTTTTAAAAGTACTACCTGTGTAAACTTTTAATAAATTGTTTGTTGAATCCCACCAAAGTTGACCCGCCAGCGGTGAACTAGGAGCAGTTGTGTTTGAAAAGTTTTCTAGTAGTTTAACGAAGTTTTCGTTTAAAAAATCACCGTAACCACTATAATTCTTTCCAATAAGTGTTAAATCAGCACTTGAGCTATCAACTGTACCATCTGATACGTTGGCTAGTACTGTTCCACTTGTTTTATTAATTGTATAGGCCATTTTATATTTGCTCCAATTTATTGTATTTATTCATTTTCCGTATAATACCCATGCTTTAAGTTATAGTACTCAGGTTAGTTAACGTTTGTACTCTAACCGTGTAATCTATCTGAATTAAACGGTTTAGTGACTTCTGTACGGGGTGAAATACAACATGAGTCAACAGTTTACCTGTTCCTACTGTTCCATTCCACGATTTAAGTCCTAATTCATCAAAAACATAGGTGCTTTCAAAGTTACTTGCGTTGTCGAAAGCCGCTTGTCCACTAGGTTCACCATAATCTAATAAACAACTTACAACGATATCAGTGTATACCAAACTACTTGTATGGCTCACTTGAATTTTATTTCTTACTGGATCTGTATTTAAACTACTTGTATCATCCACTACTTTATAATAAGTTGGGTTATACAAGTTAGCACTTTGTCCAGTACTGTTAGCAGGCAAGTATGTAATAACTCCAGTTGGGTCAACACTTGTACCGCCGTTACCAAAGTGCATCTCGTGAATGAAACCATTTGTTTTATTTGATAAACTCATTGCTAATGCTTCACTCATATTCTCATAATGAATTGCATTACGTTTGTTTACAAATACTTCGCCTGATTCAGGATCAAAAATCTTAATATGTCCTTGAACTTGAACTCCGCTATTTTCATTTGGTTGCTTCATTTCTTTACTCTCGTTTTCTTTAACGTTTTTATTTTCTGTTTCTTTTGTCATATTATATTTTCAACATAATTTCTACTAACTTGTCACCGTTGTCAGTATTTGTTTCTAACGAAATACCAACTATTGGTCCTGAGCCGTTCATACTTACTTTACCGTCTGCAATAGCAAGTACAGGAGCACCTTTAGTAATCGGTCCTGAACATATTGCAGGTACACGACCTACTAATGCTACTGGTTCACCTTCTGCATCTTTATTCATTAAGTATGCAGGATTAGTTGAAATAACGCCAGCAATATAATCATCACCTGGTTGATATTTTCTAATCTCTTCTTCTCCACCTATAACAACAACTGTTCCAGGTTTTAATTCTGTATCGGCTTTATATATCTCTGCCACGTCAGCATATTGAGCCTGCGTTGCCGTACCACTAAATGTACCACCAGTTAAAATGTTTGAACTTGGGTTATATAATAAGTTTGTATCAACTAATATATCCTCGTCACCACTAGTAGCATCAACAAAAGTTATGTAATGATTTGAGTTAGTACTGCTTGTTTGTATATTTATCTTATCCGAATTCACTGCATCTGTGGCATTTGGAACAGTACCTGATACTGCAAATGCTATGTTATTATCAGTAACTGTAGTTGTAATATTTGCACCACCTTGGAATACTAATGTGTCAGTTCCAATAGTAACTGTATCATTAGTACTACCGTCACTTACTGTTAATGAAGAACTTCCTGATACTTGTGAATCAACATATGCTTTTGTACTAGCATCTTGAGCCGATGTTGGATCGCCCATGCCTGTAATTTTATTTGTACCCATTGCAATATTGCCAGTCAATGCTCCGCCTGTCAATGCAAGTTTAGTACCTAATTGTGTTTGTATAGAACTTGTTACACCATCTAAATATCCAATTTCGGTATAAGTTAGTGTTGCTGGTATTCCATCTAAAACATTTAATTCTGTTGCCGTTGCAGTTACACCCATTCCAGATAAGTTGCCTGCTATAGTTGTAAATGTTAATGCACCTGATCCATCTGTTGTTAGTACTTGATTTGCAGTACCGTCAGCAGTTGGAAGTGTGTATGCTCCGTTAACATTAACTGTACCAGTTGTTTGTATACCAGTACCTATTGTTTCTAATTTTTTATTTCCGTTATTATAAAGTTCAACTGCACCACCTGTTAGACCTTTTATCATATTAGCCGCAGAAGTATTTTCAACAACAAAAGTATTTGATTGTACTCTTAAACTTCCTGTTCCTTGGTCTTTAATAAAACTATGATTACCGTTATGATATATTTGTAAATCTTGTGCTGAGCCAAATGCCGCCATGGCGTTATCATTAAAGTCTAATCTATTACTTGCACTAGTCCAACCTGCGTTAGCAGTTGCACCAGTTAAAGTTAAGTTGCCTCCAATAGTAACATTATTAGGTAAGCCAATAGTTACAGTATTATCTGTAACCGCAGTTTCTACTTCATTTGCAGTTCCTGTGAACGTTAACGTATCAGTACCTAGTGTAACATTATCAGTTCCACTATCACCTGCTATGGCTTGAGTAGTAACAATTCCAGATGTTGCTAAATCAACATAGGCTTTAGTAGCCGCGTGTTGAGCCGATGTTGGGTCAACAACATTTATAATTTTTTGTGTGTTGGCGTTAATGTCTGCACTAGGGGAGAATGCAACATCAACAGTATTGTTACCTGAATTTTGTGTAACACCTATTGTGGTGTCTGTAGAACGTATTGTATTGAACTCTAAGTCAATACCGACCTTCTGTTTGAATAAGTTTTTACCAGTTCCTATATTTGAAACTGTGTTTGCTTCACCACCACTTGCTCCTGGAGGAGATGCTGGTTTAAATTTTGTGCCGTCCCAAGTTAATACATCACTAACTGACGGAGCAGAAGTTGTTGTATCAACATCTGTTAGTATATCAATTGACTTTGTTCCAAGTCTTGTATCTACTAATGAATCTGAATAGTACTTGTTAGTACTTCCTTCTGTAAGGTTGTCTGTTGTTTTACCACTTAATGCACTATCAAATCTTGCAGTTGTATAGTATAAGTTAGTACCTTCTGTAATATCAGTTGTTGTAAGTGTTATATTTCCAGACTTACTATTGACAGCCGTAACATTCGTATTTGAGATAGTAGTTACTCTGGTATCTAAGTCAGTAAAGTTTGCATCTAACTCTTCAAAAGTTAGTGGTATACTTTTATTACTTCTTAATGTTATTGCCATTTGTTATATTCCAACCTCTTATATAGTTATTTATTCGTTAATATCCACGTAGTTTTCAGCAACGTATCCTGTTGCCATATATCTGCCCGCCTGCTCAAATGTTAGTCCAACAAGTGGTACTGTTCCCACGTTTTCATTCAAAAACTTGGCTTGAGTAGTAGTTTGGTCCTGGATTGTGTTAGTATCACCATATGTGTACCAAACAGAGCCATGAGCATTTAATATCTCTTGTCTATTGCTTATATCAATTACTTGATCATTTTCGTAATGTTTATAGGCTCTAGCAGTACCCATTGTTCCTCTTCGGATATTTTTCAACTTGTTACCATCAATTTCCCAATAAACAATACGTTCTCCAGCAATCCAAACCACGCCTGGAATATTGGCATTTAAGTTTGGAGTAGCAAGTTTAGTAGCATCTACTACATTAATCTCTTTATCAGTTCTAATTAAGTCTGCAGATAATTGAGTAGTATTATCTTGTGACATTCTATAGTAGTGTACTTGTCCTAGAATATCGTGCCATATTTTCCAAGCAACTCTAGGTTTAAGAATATTTTCAACAAAGTGTGAAACTACAATAATATCAGTATCATTAATAGTTTTTATTAGTTGAAGTTTGCCTTCAAATATTTCATAATCTTCTACTACACTTAAACGTACTCCGTTTTTAGTAACCCAAAGATAATTTAAATTACTTGGGGTTCTATATAACGTATATTCAGGTGTATTAATAATCTGTGTTGTTGCAACATCAAATGGTGTAGCATCTTGGTCAAAAGGCACACTATCAAAACCGTTTGCTAGTGTAACTGCTGAAGCAGTGTTACCTTTAAATGTTTCTGTTGTCATATCTAAAACGTTATGACTACTAAATGTTGTAACGTTTAAGAATAATCCGCTAGTAATTACTACTCCACTTGCTAGTGTAATTGAATTACTTGATACTGTGTACTCTGCTTTACTATTATCACCTATTGCAATTTTGGCGCCACTTGACGGTGCAGAAGAAAATTGAACTTCCTTAACACCTGCGTTTGTCACAAGTGTCCAACTACTGTTGGCTGTACCGTCAACAAATACCGAAACATCGCTGGCTGTTATTGATGCGTGGTCAACATCAGCCGCTTCAGTAAGAGCAAAGTTAGTTAACGTACCGTCACCAGTTTTGTATGTGTATACTGCGGGACGTAATCTTTCCTCTGCTAGTTCTACATATACTTTTGCATCAACAGGACCTTCATACAATGGCTCATTTGCGAGAGTGAACGTTCTTGTACTACCATCCATAGTAAATCGTTCTTGGCCAATGTGGCTATAAGCAATTCTTGTAGCCGGGTCTAAGTTGAATACAAATATATGTATGTGGGCACCCACAACCGGAACGTATCCGCTTGTGAATTCTAATTCCGCTCTGCCATTAACGTTATTAATTTGATGTGCTTTTTTAACACCGTCAACTAATACTAGTGCCTGTTTGGCAATCGCGGCACTAACTGGTAATGTGTATTTTGCATCAACACCATCACTTGTTAGTACATAATCTAAAATCATATTCTCACCAGTGTTACCTACACTGATAATATCTATAACGTCTCCGTTTGCAGGAGCATTTGTAAATTGAATATTAAATGTCGAATAATTAATTGTAAATTCGTCTGGTTGAACTTTACCTGTCTGTAATGTGTAAACTAATAAATTCATATTATGCTTACCATCAGATGTTTTAAAACTAAAGTTTTTAGTTGAACCATCACCTGTGTGTTTAATAATATCAATTCTAGGACTTAATCCTTCGCCTGCATTATATTCACTTGTAGGTGATTGATAAACTTCTATGTCTAAACTATCAAATACTCTGCCAGGAATAAACTCTTCTGGTGCGTGTGAATTATATGCATCAACAAACTTGTTACCTTCAATTACAATATCTTCAGGTCTTGTTCCTAGAAGTGAGTCTCCAAACGTACTACTAATTAAAGTATCAGCAACTCCACTAATCATAGGAGTGCCTTCTTCACCAACTGTAAAGTTATCAAATGGCGTTACATCAAACCCTGCTCTATCCATTCCTGGTTCTAAATCAAATCCAGGTCCTAGTATTTTATTGCCAGGGTATTCAATTCCGTAATATAAATTTTCTAATTGTTTTGCAGGTTGTGAATCTGTTGGTCTATAAAATGCAATAGTTCTATCCATTGCGTTTGCAAAACTTTCATCTAAAATAACTGTTAAACTATCACTTGTAAAAGAAGCACCACTAGTAAAGTCTTCAGTGGCAGTATATGCCTCTCCTTGATATGTAATCATATCTCCTGAACTAAAGGCTGTATTTGCAGTCCACTCTTTAACATCGGAAGTATATCTAATTCTATCAAACTTTAATGTTGTATCTAATGTTCTTGCTTGAAGATTTTCTAATTGTACATATGCTTCAGCACTTGTTCCTGTACTACTTGTAATAGCAACATTAGGAGTAGATATGTATCCTGCTCCTTTTGCCGTTACAGTTATACCAGTTACTACACCACTTTCAACAGTAGCAGTTGCCTTGGCGCCTGTTCCACCGCCTCCAGATATTGTTACTGTAGGTACAAAGTTATAACCAGCACCGCCTTTAGAAATTGCAATATCTTTAACTTTAAATTTATAGTTATCATTCCAAGGTTTATTAAATCCTGTTGAAGATAATGTAGAATCGCCACTTACAGTTCCGTCTGGTTTTCTATAGTAACCTAAGTTACTATCGTAATGACTATTTAAATCAAAGTCAGTTACGTCACCTGTCCACGGATCTGTTTTGTTATAATTTAAAATGTATTCTCTAATTTTTGTTCTATATGGTTTTGCCTCTGAAATAAAATCACTAACATAAGTTTGGTTATCTTTACGATAGTATGGCAAGGCATCAAGAGCTCTAATTTTATGATTAACACCAATAAACGAAGTTTTAAATAACCAATCTACAAAAGGTTGCTCATCTAAAATATGATATAGCATTGTAAATATTGTTTGGTTGGCTTGGTACGCCAAGTCGTCAACTAATATATTATTAAGTATACATTCGATAATTTTTCTTGTTTCTGTTTGTGGCTCTTGGTCAAATAGTTGAAAGTCAAATACTTCTTGTGCAAACCCATAACGTGTAGAATTATAATTCCATACACCTTCTTTAATTTGTATAGTTGCATTCTTAATACCAACTGTACTGTATTCAGTACCGTTCCAATATAATAACTCCCAGTTACCACCATTCTCTACTTTAACTGTTTGTCCAACTATTGGTGTAATGTCCACTAAATCTTTTTTAAGTGCTACACTGTAATCAATATATGTTGCACTGCTAAAGTTTGTCGCATACCAATCAACGTAATTCCAGTAGTTACTAACATCGTACCCTTGTAACTTATGAAGTGTCCATGTATTGTTTGCTACTTTGGTATATATACTCCATCTACTTTGTACAGTTGTATCTACACTTACTAATACTTTATACCCTACAGGTTTCTCTTCAATACGAACATAACCTAGTTCTGTATTGTTAGAAACTTTTTGATCCCATTCACCACTTGCTAATTTTGGTTCTGGATCTTTTGCTAGTAATGGTGTAAGTGTTTTTGTTAATGCTACTGTATTTTTTAACATAACAGTATTAACTGTTGTTAAGAAAACTTCTAATGCATTAAAACGTTTAATGAATAAACTCTGTCTAGGTCTAAACTGTATACCGTATTGCTCACTTGCGTTAAGTGTACTATCAGGTACACTGTTACCATAACTGTCTGCTCCAACTAAACTGTCTACTAGTTTAGTTTTAAAGTTTTCAGGTAGTGTTGAATCTGCAACATTCTCTTTTAGTAATGTCCACTCGTTATGTATAATTTTATCATTTTTAGTTTTGTCGTAATCAACAACTAATATAGTTCCTGTATTTTTTATATCTGCACTAAAATTAAATAATGTAATATCTGAAGAACTTGTAAATGCAATATACTTTAATCCAAAAGTTTTTGGATCAGTTAATATATCTGTGATGTCTTTAATACTTTTTGTTTTGTGTTCTGTAACCTCTAATACATTTCTAACCCAGAAGTAATATCTTGTTTTAACTACTGTTCCAGATTTTTTAGTAACTGATGTAAAGTTAACAGTGTCTTTAACTATTCCAGATCCTGTATAAGTTGCTGGAGGATTATCACTTGCTACCCACTGGTAAACATTTATAGCACTACCAGGAAATACACTTCCCCAGAAACTACTTCTATATGCCCAATCGGCTTGTTCAGAATAAACATATTTTACTGTTGATAGATCCCACCAAATTTTTCCAACTTGTTTATCTCCCCAAGTTTTAGTTCCTTCAAATGAATAAGTTGCTGGATCCCATTGTACTTTAAAGTCTATGTTCTCATCTGCAATACCAGGTATCTTTCCTTTAATTGGATCAATCCAATCGTAGTAATTAACTACTTCATTTTTAATCTTATCGTAACTAAACACTCTATTAATTTTACTAATATCAACTAACTTTTGTTGTTGTTCAGTACAAGTGAATATATCTTTAGTTCCTTTATAGTGTATAATTTTACCAGAGTCGGTTACCGACTCAGTATCATCATTTGGTAGTCCTATAAAGATATCATTTGTATCTAGTACACGAATAGCATTACCGAAATTATCTTCAGCATCTATATCTGTACTTTTAAATTTTTGTACTTCAATAAAACTATTATCTATTTCTTGGTATGCATATACATTACCACCACGTTTTGTTTCATCAGCAAATAATGTACTGTTGCTATCAAATTGTGTTTCGTCTGTATCAACTTGCATCTCTGCATTATATAAACTTGTTGGTGCACCAACAACTAGTAATGTACCAGTTGTGTTAGTTGCAATAGTTTTACCAAATTCTTGTCCGTCGGTTTGTGCGGCCCTAACAATATTTTGTCTGTCAGTGTATTGATCTCCAATTACATTGGCAAACATATTACCACTGCCGTACTTAATAATAAGTTTTTGTAGTAAGTCTGCAGATGTAATAGTTAACTTGTTATTACTTGCACTTGCAGTAATATTTGTAATACTTGCATCGTTAATTGCAGTTGCAATATCTGTAACATTTTTATTTGAAACTGTTACTGATGTACCATTAATATAAATTACACCGCTTGTAGTTGTTGTAAACTCTGGTCCTGTATGTATGTTTGTATCTTTACTTGCTAAAGTTAATTTTGCTACAACACCACTTTTATTCTCAAATCTGTTAACACCTGGAGCACCTACAAATAACTTTGTAAACGTTTCATTACAAGCAACTGATGTACCAAAACGTGCTAACTCATTTGTTAACGTAGAGACAATCTTTTGTACTTGCGTATAAGATGTAGTGCTTATTGCACTATAAACATAAGCAGATCCGTCTTCGTTAAGTGTATTAGTTTCACCCGGAGCACCAATAATAATATGGTTTCCGTTCTTAGAAACATCTAATGCTTGTCCAAATTCTGTACTAGCAGTTCCATTAATGGTTGCTTTTAATGTCCAATCAGGACCTGAACTTACTAAAATTGCTGACGCATTAACAGGAGCAGTTGTAAATGTAATTGCAGTTCCGCTTGTTGTGTAATCTTCATTTCTTATTTGTACTGCACCATTTACAGTAATAATACTATCGTCAACACTTGCCGTTGCAGTAAAACTTGTAGTTGTTCCATCTCCTGTGAACGTGTCACTAGTAGTAAATGTACTTGTATCGTTTGTGCGTTTTAGTATATAAACTTTATCAACACCAGGAGTACCTGCAACAATAGTTGTTCCATCACTACTTAATTTTACATTAAGTGAAGACGTACCTGTTATACTTGGAGGTGCCCAAGCAAATAATATGTTATATGCGTTGCCTGATTTTTCATAAAGATGTAAGTTACCTTCAGGACAACCTACGGATGTTTTTGAACCTACAACAAACTGTTGTTCATTAATATCAATACTATGTCCAAAGCCTGCAAATCTATTATCTTGTAATGGTTTTAATCTAGACGTCTCGCCTAATGTACCATCTTGGTTTGGAATATAAATTGCTAATGATCCATATGCATCTGCATCTGGCATTCCAAATACACCCAATGAACTGTCTTGGTTAACTGCTATACTAGTTCCTAGTCTTCCATTTGATAGTGTATAGTTGCTTGGTGATAAAGTAGTTGTTAAAGCAAACTCTTTTTGCTTTTCATATACTTTCCATCCATCGTTGCCAACATTATCAACAAAAACTTTATCTTTAAGTTTCCATCCTTTAGCAGGAGTGTAACCTAGTAAGTCTGCACTTGCTTTATATCTAATACTATTAAACTTAAGAACAGTTGCTTCGCCGGATACATCTAATCCGTCTGACTGTTCATTAGTTTCAAAACTTTTTAGTCCAGTACTTCTTAATACTCTGTGTACGCCGTTTCCAGCACCAAAGCCTTTAATAACAATTACATCATCTTTTATTAAATTATGATGTTCTTTAGTTGTCCAAAGTATTGTATTATTGTCACTTGCTTGTGCAGTTAATACAACATCTTTTGTTATGTCTAAGTAATAGAAGTTCCAATCTTTGTTATCGTCATTTGCAACATACAAATGATATCCAATTTTCATACTACTAATATTTGAATCTAAATTTGCATATGAACTTAAATTAAATAATGTAGCATCTGCATCTGTAAGTTTAGCATAGCCAGTATAAGGAAGAATGTCTCCTTGTAAACCTTTGGTTGTATATGTTGGTATCCATGTGTTTGAAGTTTCAGGTGGTGCTTTGTAGAAATCGTCTACAAGAATATTTTTAACACCTTCTACTTTATTTTCTATACTATCGATAGTGTGTACGACAGTTGGGTTACCATTTAAATCTGATCCTTTAAGATCTAGTTCAACTCTTTTGTTAATATCTAAGGCGCCGTATTCTCCTACACGGATTGCCCACTCTTCATACATATCAATATCTGAAGTTGTGTTATCAAGTTTTGCACGAAGTAATTTATCAATAGCATTACTTGTACCTTTTTCTTTAATCATTCCTTGATAGAATTTTACTTGTGATGTATCATCTAATCCTAGGTTTTCTAAATAGTTTCTAGATTGGTATCCAATTAAACTCTTGCCAAACTTGTCTTGGTCACCTTCTAAGTTTACAGTATCAGTATCATAAAATGTTTCAAAGTTTCCACCTAATGTGTCCCAGTTAGGTAATAGTCCTAACTTGAAACTATCTGTTAGTGTCCATTTTTGATAATCAAAAACTAAATTACTTGTATGTGTTTCGCTAGCCGTATATAGTTTGTCTAGGTGTTTAATAATTTGACCTTTGGAATAATCTGTATTTTGTATCCACAAGTCAACTGTACCTCTGTTAAGAACAAAGCCTTGGGCAGTTAAACTACCATCCCAGTCACTTGTTCTCCAGCCAACTAATTTTAATCTGTTTTGTCTGTTTCCTAGTTCTGGTTGATATACAATATCGTTAAAGACTGTAGTGTTATTAAGAACAAGTGTATGTTCATATTGTACCGTTTTAATATTTGCAAAATAAATTCCACCTACAGTTGCTTCCGGTATAAGTTCAAAGTCTCCGTCTTCACGTTTGGTTTTAAATTTGTCTATAGTTAGATTTTCAAAACTTTGATTCATAATAGACTTGCCACTATAGTGGTTAACTAAACTGTCTACCATACTGTCTGCTCTTGTAAAGTGTAGTCTGTTTGCACTTGGACTTAATGAAATAACTGCGTCGTTACCCCATCTTTGTTGAGTCCAATAACCAAATTCTTTACCTGCCATAGTCCAGTTAGCAACTTCAAGTCCACCAGCAATCTCTTCACTGTTGTTATCAAAGTCATAACCTAATGATGTTAAGTATCTTCCATAACCTACTAAAAAGTCAAACACTTGTTGTGGTGTTGAAAGTTCAGTTCCATATGGAATACTTAAAACAGTATCTTCTGCATCTTTGTATTCTATGAATCTTTGATCTAAAATTTCGTGTACGTTAATATTTCTAGTTTGTCTGCTAGGTATAACATTGAATACAGGATCTTGTGTATTGTATCCGTATATTGAGAACCCACTATCAGTTGCTTGTACAATTACTCCACTGTAAGGTGCACTTACAATAGGACTTGTTTTAGTAACAACTAATTCGTAATCCTCATCTGGGATCATAACATTTTCACTAACTGCATTCGGACTTACTTGTTCTGCAAGAACTTTTAAGAATTTTTTATCTGTGTATCCACTTAATTTTGTTGATAAGTTAATATCAACTTTATCAATAAGTGTTCCAAGAACACTTGGTGCAACACCTAAGAAGTTTAAGTGATTTGCAATATAAAAACTATATCCGTTAACAACATTTTTATCAACAAGTGGAGTAGCAAAGTCGCTTCGTTGTAACTGCTTGTTTGTATTAACACTTACAATATTACTTGTTAAACTAGTTCTGTAAACAATATCTGTATCATATAGCAAACTAAAGTACTTGGCAGGTTTCGTAAGTGCGTTTGCAATTTGTATTGTAAACGGATACTCACTTGACTTTTCCCAAGCCGCTTGAGCTGGTCCTGTGTCACCTATTGCCCATTTGTCGTTTAGTTCAAATACTGTACTTCCAATTGCCAAAACGTCCCAAGGTGGTCTTAAATTTCCATTGTCGTCTGTAGGAATCATATCCATTAAGTCTGCTCTCTTATAGAGATTGTTTACTGTATATGTTTCTGTAGTTGGGTTATAAACTTTACCGTCTCTTAAATCTTCCCAAAGAATTTTGTTACCACGTGTGTATGGACCAGGTCCGTAAATACTTTCCCACCATGTTGGTTTAACAGTTATACCTATCATTTCCCATGGATGAGTATGTGGTCTATCTGTATCGTAATAATGTTTGTATATGCCTCTCCAACCTCCAGGTAATAACTCCTTAGAAAGTTTATCAGTCATCTTACTGTAGTTCCATGTGAACTCATTATCACGCACATAACCTTCGTGCGTACTCCAGTCAATTCTATTTTTAATTGTCCATCTTAAGAAATGTTTACTTAAAATTGATTGGTGCTCTGTTCTAGTGTATTCTATATCTCTCCAACGCCCTGGCGTTGCTTCATGTATATTAAATACATCTGATTTATAAACGGCTTTAATATTATTGTAAATTCTTTTTTCTAGTTCTAGAATCATATCATCTAAAACATTACCATATGCTTTTGTTAAACTACCGTCGTGTCCTTGTAACATTATTTGATCGTCAACGTAAGTGTTATCAGTAAACTTCATTGGTTGGTAAGCAGGATACATACCCATCTTACTTGGTGTAGTTGGTATGTAATTTCCTACAGTACTTGGGTAGTCTACAATTTTAATTTTAGTAGTTAAAGCAGGTTCGTTTACTAATTCAATTGCAGGTCTTGTTGCATTAAATGTATAATCTTTACCTAACACTGCTTGTACGCCGTCAATGTAAACTAACACAGAGCGACTAGTGTTTGTAGTCGGACTAAAAATTGTTCCCATTTGATAACTTTTTATTCTGTTATCAGTTACAGTATACGAGTAAATCTTTTTATTGGTTCCGTGTGCTACCATATCGCTATAGTAGAAAGGGAACGCAGAAGATTTTGTACTGTTAATACTTGCTAAAACAGTATCAACGTCTGCTGGTATATCTGAAAAGTCTAAGTCTAAAGTTTCAGATGCTTGTACAAACTTCTGTTTAAATTTAGTATATTCGTCTGAAGCATATTTAATTGCGTTAGATATATTTAAATGATTTTCTTGTAAAAATAATCCAGGGAAAACTAAACCGCTTGAGTGGTGTAATATTTTACCTGCATACTTGCCAGTGTCTGATAAGTCTCTTAAATTACCAGCACCTGGGTAAACGCCTTTAAAGTCCGTAGTTGTTTTAATAATTTCACTAACATGATTACGCATTTGACCTAATGTAATATCTGTAAAGTTTTTATTAAAAGAGTTATTACTTAAATTAGTTGGTATCTCATAATAACCAAACGAAGTTTGATCATCAGATAATACTTTAATTGTTATTTGTGTTGAAACTGCTGGTGCAGTTGTAAACTCAATAACGTGTCTATTGTTATCTAATTTATATGTCCAGCCGCTTTTGTTTTCTGCACTATCTAAAAATACAATAGTTCCTGGCAGTGTTCCTGTTTTAGGAGCAACACCAATTTCAAATTGTTTAGCAGTTCCGTTTGCAACATATGTTACAACTTGATATTGTGTACTATTTGTTTCAATTTTAGTCCAACCGTCTATATAAGAAACAGTTTTGTTTTTATCTGTAACTTTAATAAATCCTGTACTTAAATCTGTTGTCTGGCTTCCAGCAGTATTTGTATATGTAAATGAATCTGTACTGTACTTGTTATCAAAAACAATATCACCTATGTTACTAAAGTTTTTATATTTTAATGCAAAGCCTAATTCAGGATCAAGTGTTGTTCCTGTTCCTTGTCCGTAGGCAAATAATGTTGAACCTGCAAAACTTGTTGACGAGTAGGATGCGTTAGTTGAAAAACTAACACCTTTAGAATCAAAAACATCAAACAGTGGTGCTTGATTAATTAATGTTTTCTTTTGTGCAAGTTTCCAATCAGTACCATTAAACCAATAAGTATCACCTTTGCGTTTACTACCTTTTGTAACTACAACTTGATCATTTGTAACTATATTAGTTGTAGGTTCAATTAAATTAACTTCATTAACTCCGTCGCCTTGTAGGTCAACTATCTCTACTGTATAAATTTTATTTTTAACATCAGAATTTGTATCAGCACTAAAAATAACTTTTGTTCCATTAGTTACTTCAACACCGTCAATAAAAAATGTAGGACCATTTTGTATCATACTTAAAGCATCGGTTGTAGTTGTATCAATTAAGTCAACTTCTCCTCTACTTGTTGTACCTGAATTTAGCATCGCTAAATCACGTTTGAATTCGTTAATAGGTCTTTTTGCTCTATTGTCTTGGTCAATAACTGGGTTCTCAGAATTGTAAGTTGCAATAGAATTAATAATGTCTTTATGATACCAATGATTGTTTCTAGACCAACCGTTTGCATCTGCACTTCCTCTTTTACTAACAATGTAATCTTTTGTATCACTACTTGCTAGTTCATAAGATTTATGTTCAGTTTTTGGTATTAATATAATACCAGAGCCTACACCGTCAACAATATATGTTTTACTTTGGTAAGTTACTGGACTAAAAGTTGTATCAGTAGCAACGTGCATACCGTTAGATAGTACAACTCCGTTAGGTGATGTATAATTCTTTTTACCAATAATATCAGTAGTAACGTCAACAATCTTTGTTGTAGCATCTAAGAGTTTAATCTCTCCATACTTTTTACTATCTGTACCGTCGGTGTAATATAATGTGCTTATAGGTGCAGTTACAGTTGGAACTTCAACTAGTGTTGTTCCATCAGATGTTCTGTAGAATTCAAATGTACTAAAGTTATTACCTTCTTGTATTTGTACTTTTTTATTAACTGCAATAGTAGTAACACCTTGTAAACTAATTGTACCACTGTTAACTAAAATTCTAAATACTTGAAACTTTTCTGTATCTGTAAATGTATTTGGCCAAGCACCTGATGTTGTTGTAGGTGAACTAAAAATTACAGTTTTGTTTTCTAAATATAATTGTCCGTCAATACCACCAGCCTCTAATATAGTATCATAGTTGGCGCCATTTAATGTTTCATGTGTGTACTCAGTACATCTTAAATCAACATCTGAAACGTGTGTAACTGTTTTTGTAAAGAAGTTTTGATCTGTTGACTCTGGTACTGAAAATGTAACAGTGCCGTCTTTAGTCCCGTTATTAGATGCTCCAAAAATATTTCTTGTGCTTCTGTTAAGACTAATTGCACTTTTACCTGTTGTTCCTAATTCTGTTTGTATCCAAAACTCGCTATCCTGATCAACTTTAAAAGTGTAACTTCCGCCACGTACTAGATAGATAGTTGGATTCTTTGTAGTTCCATATGTTGGAGACAGTGTGTAATTGTTTGTGTTACTTGTTACAGTAAAGTCAGATGATGTTGGAACTTCACTTGCTGATATGTTAGCAGTTCCTGGACCATCTGGTAACCAGTAATATTCGCCAAAGTTAATTAACTTATCGTAATCAACGAAGCCTTCCCAATTATAATATTCTTGTTCAAATAGTCTACTATGCTTATTTGCTTTACCACCGTTCTCTTTAATACCATTAATTAAATCATCATAAGTGATAACTGTTTCAACTTCGCCTTTAGTATTTTTATAAACTACACTAGGCTCAAGTTGGTAAGCAGTTCTAAATTGTCCTGTTGTTGATATGTAAGGATCGTTTACTGAATAACTAGGCCCAAATCTACGACCCACATAACCATCTACTCTTTCTAAACTTTTAGAATTAAGTAATTGGTCAAGTGTAGAGTGTAAGAACTTTTTGTTCTTATCTGTCTGTAACCACTTGGGTAGAAAGGATGCGGATTTACGTTTTGCCATTAATAGCCAGAGCCTCCAGAGCTTGTAGTATTAGTTAAGTTTTGTGAAAGGCTAGATGTAGTCGACGTTCCTGTATTAACGTTACCTGATGCTTTTATGCCTGCGGCTGTAATCGCATCTATAATATCTACGTCATTAACTGTCGCCGCACTAGTAAAAATTTCATCATGCTCACAACTCACTTGATATAAACTACCAAAAGATTGTGAACTATCACTCGGAACTAAAACTACACTGTTTAAGTATGGTGTTAATGCACTATGTAAGTATGCACTTAACTCAGAGAAATAAAATGTTTCTCCAAAGTCCCAGTTATCAACTGAAAAATATTCGTTTAATGCCGCTACTAGTTTTGACTTAATTTCACTGTCACTTATACTAAAGCCTGGATTCTTAACTACTTTAAATTTTGCTTGTAGGGTTGAGTCTGCTTTTGTACCAAACAACGGTTTAAATTTAGCACTATGTAAAACTAGTGCGTCACTTAAAGTTTTAAAACCTTCTAGTGTACCAAATTGTGATCTTAAACTATTAACTGTTGGTACAGTTGGTTCTAATACTGTTGAAGTTGCGTCTGTAATGTATTGTGTATACGAGTCGCTATAATTTTTTGTTAAAACAAAAATATCAATAATGTTACCTGGGCTAGGATCAATACGTCTATTGTTAGGTGCATTATGCGTATAATGGAATTTAAGTCCATCTCTTCCTGTGTACACTTTGTAATCTAAACTTTCAACTAAAGATTTTGTATTATTGTTTTCGTTAACAATATAAAATTTGTTATCTGATACTGCATATAATACAGTGCCATTAACTAAACTATTTTTAACGCCTTCAATATCTGCTTTTGTTGAGTATGTATGATTAACTAGATTTGCGGCAACTGTAACATATTTGTTAAAGTTGTCATAATCAGTTTGACGTTTTACAAATACAAACTTTCTAGAAATATTTGCTAACGTTGTAGATTCGTCTCCTACAACTTCGTCAAATGCATTTGGATTATCAATAACTCCATCGTCATCATTATCTGCAAACGTAACTAAAATTTTTGTATTGTCTTTGTATCCGTCTGTATCAGTTACTATGTCATACACATTAAAAGGTATGTTTCGTACTAACGGTGTATTTGCATCTGGCATTGTGTTAATACCTAGTATCTCAATGTTATCTTTTTTAGATAAGCCAGTTACTGGATCAAATATTTTACTAGCCTTGTCAAAGTAAAAACGTGTTTCTTCTACACTGCTAAAGAAATATTCTAATCCTCTATATGCAAGATTGTATGTAGCGCCGTCAGTTGTAAATTTAACTAACCAACTAGCATCTTTATTTGCATTTGTTGTATCTTTTGCGAAAGCATTATCAAATGTATTTGATACTGAGATATCTCTATTAGATATAACATACCAAGTTCCTGCTAGGTGATCAAATCCTAACGCAAAGTTTTTATATTGTTTAATATTTGTAAATATGTCGCTTTCAAACGCTCCAGGTAAGTCTGATACAAAACTAGGCAATACACTTGAAAGTATTGCATTCGATGGAATATTTTCATTTAAACTAATTGCTCCTGTAAATGTTGTAACTTTACCTTCATTGGCTCCNACTCCATTATTGTTAATACTAACAATACCTGAGTATGCTTTATCTGTACTTCCTTGATGACTTGCAGTTCCGGACATTAATGTACCGTTTGCCATAAAATGTTGTCCAACAGGAGCAGTAAATGTAACAAGTCCACTATTTTTTACATACTGTAAATTATTACTACTAACACTACCTACTTGAGCTACATCACCTGATGAATCTTTAAAGTAACCTGTACTTTTATTTGAACCAACACTTACTCTTTCCCAAGTAGTATTAAGACTACTTAGGTTTACTTTTGCAAAGTTTTTATAATAGAAGTGTTCCATCTCGTTACTTCTTAAAACTGGTTCTACTGTATTTCTAATTGCATCATATATATCGTTGTCATTAAGCCAACTAAATGTTTTATTTTTTAAAAATTCGTTTTTATATATTGCACCGTCGTTACTATAAATGTTTGTGCTAGAATACTTTCCTGTAACATCTTTAATGTCTAAAAATCTACTAATACCACTACTTGTTCTGTTAACTGATTTACTTTTAATAATATTATTAAAATTTGTTAAAGGGAAAATATTATAATCTTCGCCGTTAACCATTCTGTTTTGTGTGTAGTATTGTTGCGGTGCTTTTAATTTAATATCTGCAATAGTATCTCTACCACTTGCATTATCTAAAGTATATTGTAAACTTAATCCAACAGTTAGTGTTTCTACATTACCTGTTCTACTTACATATGGTATATCAAGTTTAATACCTTTAATATCGTTTGGCTTAACTCTATAAGTTCTGCCATTACTCACTCTGTGATAACTTCTAAAGTTACCCACAGGTATATCTGAAAATACGCCGTCACCAAATATTAAATCTATTGCATCATTTGTTTTACTGTTTACTGCATAAAGTGAACGAACATTTTCTGTTAAACTATTATAAATTACGTTTGCGCCAGTTACTGCTGGAACTTTAGTCCATTCATTACTAACGTTACCGTTATTGTCTAAAGTAAATAACCAAACATCATCATTATTAATTCCGTTCTTATCAACGTTGATAATACGATTTGACAATGCATTATTTAAATTAAATTCTACAGTTTCTAAAGTACCTTGTTTAAAGTACATAAAGAATCCAGTGTTACTTGAACTTGCACCTTTTCCATCTTGTCTATAAAACATATTAAAAGTGTTGCCTGGTTTAGGACTTGCTTCGTAAATATATTCTTTTCCTTGGAATGTTCCGTTAACAACTTCAAAGTTCATACTTTCTCCTGCCACGTCAGCAGTAAAAGGTAAAACTGGAATTGTATTAGGTAATGCGTTAAGTTCGTATAATTCTGTTTTAATATCGCTTATTGTTTTTGTTAATGCAGGATTACCAAAGCTCTGAGCACTTGCCATTGATGCATTTAATATAGTTGCAAAATGTTCTAAGTAATCTGGATTTGTACTGTCATTATAAACAATAAAAGCGTCTGCAAGATTACGTCCTGAACTATCATAAACATCTTCAGTTGTTGATATGTTTGCAATCTTTAACATACCTCTTGCTGGCTGATTTCTTTTAGGTTGGTAACTTAAAAGTTTTGCCAAACGTAATACACTGTCTCTTCTTTGAGCAGTTTCTAAAAAGTTTTCTCTAGCATTTAAATCTTGTCTAAATGCTAAACTCTGTCCAAAGTAAGCAATTAAGTCCATAAGAGCTACAAACTCTGAACTTTCAATGTAATCGTTAAAATCTTCTGGGTAATTGTTGCGTAGGTACTGAACCATCGTTGAACGCAACGTTTCATAGTCATATGACTGAAAGTCTGCGTCACGGAATGTCTGATAGATTTTTGTCCAATCTTCAGATACAAATAGACTGTTTTGTCTTTTACTGGTGCTCATTTTTAATATCCACGCCTTATTACTAGTATTTATTCGTATTATAAACTGGGTATATTATACCTGAGTTGCTGATGAATCTCGCTGATCAAAAGCAACTTTCATTGTTTCTGCTTGATTTCCCTCAGCATAAACTAAATCCAGTTCCACGGATAAACCATGTTCAAATTCAGCAACATCAATATCCCTGAGTACAACACGTGGGTCTTTTGCCACAATGTCTTTTAAGTTCTCAATTATATTATATTTGGCATTATCAGTGAATGGGTCGAACAAATATTGCCAAACTGCACAGCCGAAACCTGGATGCATAACCCTCTCGCCGGGTCTAGTGTTAAAGTGATTTAATAAGTCAGCTCTAACTAATGCAGTATCAGTTGTTTCTGTACTGGAAAAATTTCTTCCTACTGATGAATAACCTTTATATATTGCCATATTAGTATTTACCTACTTTAAATCCCACACATTTGCAGAGCGCCTTGACGCTCATATGTAAATCTGTTTGCCACACTTTGTTTAACTTTTGCCGTAGAACTAGCAAAATATTTGTTAACGTTATCTCTTTCATCAAAGATTGCATTAATAATATCATCATCTGTTGGACTTCCTCCTGCATTGGATATTCCTAGTGTAGGTATTCTACTACCAGGACCATGTTGTACAGATATACTCCATACTGCGTCTTGTAGCCCGTTACAATGCGTTCCATCACATATGTCTATGCCAGTGTCGTTTTTAATTTTTTTAACTAATTTATCATAGTGTGTTACTTGTATGAAGTCGTGTTGTGCTTGTTTAAATTGGGGATCTGCGGCTAACGATATCCAAGTGTTTTTAAATGCCGTTGTTCCACTAGTTGCACCTGCGTTACCGCCTGCACTTTGTAATTGACTATACATATCTGGATACTGATTCATATAAGAAAGAAAACTATTCATAGTTCCTACTTTTGTTGCAATTTGATATGTTCCATAACTATAACCACCTGTTCTATCTCTGCCTATTGCGGCAGGGTCTCCATTACTTTCATACCTTTCAGATAACGTTCCAATATCTGTTCTTGTGCAAAGACTTGGTTCGCCTGGAGTAAACACTACACCTGCATTAACAAATGGACCACCATCTACTCTTGGGGCAATAGCGCCGCCACCTGGAGTGTTTGATTCTGCTCTGTCTGGTTGATCAGTAATAGGTGTTTGTGTTGGTTGATCTTCTATTTCAAAAGCAATAGTTGTAGGACTTAATGTCCTTGCAGTTGGAAAGCCAACAAATACAGTTCCGCTTCCACTTGATGCTGGTGTACTAACGTGACCAGGAATAGGATCTGCCGCTCCCGGATCTCCATCTCTAATAACTAATTTGCCTTCAATAAAAACTCCATTTGCTTGTGAAGTTAATGCTCCGCCGCCGTGTGAGTTTTGATCTGGTTCTACAGAAACTAATAACCCATCGGCTGTAACTGTACTTTGATTAGATACAACTGTTGTTGCTCCACAACTTCTGTCATCACTGTGTCTGTGAATCGCAATTCCCATTACGAGCCAGCCTTGCCTGTAATTTTATCTTCGTGTGCTGACCATGGTTCGTGTTGTGGTAAACGTTTTGTAATTATATCTTTTGGAGGACCAGCAGTTCCTGTACTATCTGTTGTAGGTACATTTGTTGTTGGTATTCGTGCCGCCTGACTTGCTGGGGTTCCACCGTTCATATGAATTGCTGTCGAAGTCTCTAAATGACTTGTACCTGAGTTAATGTGTGATGTTGCACCGGACGTAAGTTTTGTATCGCCTTGTGCTATCGAACTTAAATTGTTAGTATCTAAATTTATACCACTCATTGATTTAATATTTACGTTAGTTCCTGCTTCTAAATTAATATCATTCTTTGCATACATATTAATATTATTTGTACTATGAATACTAATACTATCTTCTGTGTGTATATCTATTTTACCATGCTCTGATAATTCTATCCAAGCATTACCATTGCCTGTTGCAATATACATTAATTTATTTGTGTCGTCAAGTAAAATTTGATGTCCTGTGCTTGTACGCAATCGAACTAGTTTACTATTACCTTCACTATCGCCATCGTCTAAAACAAGACTATGTCCTGGAAAACGTTTTTTAATTTGTAAATCTTCAGCAGTTGCTTCGCCGTTTTTCATTCTTGTTTTTAATTCACTATCAGTTGCAGGATCTTTATCTCCTCTACCTGGTGTACTAATTCCAAATACGGCACTATTGTTTTCTCTTTGTGGTGTACTAAAACTATGTCCTCTAATTGTATCTCCTAATAGACCTTGTGCTTTAAGAATTTTTGCAAGTTCTATATTAACTGGACGATATATTGTTCCAGTTTGTCTTGAATCTCTTTCAACTTTAGTATTAAATTCTGTTACAGGCAAATAATCTACATCTGGTTGATATGTAGAACCAATCGCAGTTGAAACTTCGTCTGTCATTATCCATTTTTTACTACTAGCAAAGCCAGGTGTCATATGGTTAGCAACATCATCAACTAACGACCCTACAATAACACCATCGTTTCTGTTACCTTGTATAAACATAACAAGTACTTTACTTCCTGGATCAGGAAGTGTTGCCCAAAAGCCATAACTGAACATAGCCGTATCTTCATTTTTATCTAATAAACTTTTGTCTGTTGTTCCTAAGAAAGGACTTAAATATTTTACAGGGATCCAACTTCTAGTATCGTCTGGTATTCCACCAAGTGCCGATATGTAAACTTGCATACGTCCTGTGCGTCTTGTGTCATTATTATTTTTAACGATTGCTTCGTAAGGTCCTGGGTCTACAATAGAACCTTTTTTATTGACATCTAAGTCTGGATTAATTTTATTGATATATTGCTGAAAGGTTGCCATCTTACGTTACTCCCTCATTAAATTCTATCTCGGCTTCTTCAAACGAATCATTCATAAAGTCTTCTTTTCTACCTGTAGTAATAGATCCATCTTTGTTAATAGCAGGAGTTGTTTTAACTGTTCCTGGTTTAGGATTCCAATCACCTGATCCAACTGCTTCTACTCCGCTTGTTTCTAATACATCTTTATTAACAAAGTTTCCACGTTGTTCAGCCGTTGTATAATTGTCTGGTGTATATTCATAATCGTCAGGTTCAAATCCGTTCATCGAACTTAATGCGTTTTGTTGATCCGATGTTAATCTACTACCTTTCGAATCTACTGAACTTGAAAGTTTTGTACTAGTATCGCTATCTGTAGTATCGGCAGTTTCTTTTCTTTCGTCAACTTTTTTATCTTCCCAACCTTTTAATGTGTTTAAACTCTGGTTTCTTTCTCTAATCATATCTAAGTTCTGCGTAAATTGTCCGTTACTAAAGTTACTTGTTACTTTAACAACTTTATATTCGCCACTAATACTTGGTGTGTTAACACTAGTCTCTCCATCGTCGTTAACATTAAAGCCTTTCATTAATCCTGTTTTAGCATTAACATCTGTTGGGTTTCTAAAATTAACGTGAATGTGCCATTCTTTATCTGTATTCAAACTTCCATCAGCAAGATATTGACCGTCTGTGTTTTGTACTAAAACGTGTCTCATATCTTTTGTTTGTATGTAACTCATGTCACCTATAATACGCATATTAACTTGTACTAAATCTGCACCTTGGTCAAATACATTTTGCATAAAATTATCTATTGCAATAGTTTTATGGCTTGTTGCTGGATCGTTAATGTCGTTACTAGTAGCAGTTTGTGTTACAACTTGTCTAGTAAACGGCATCCATTTTGCCATCGGATCGTTACCTGTCTTCGCAGTTTGTCCTTCGTGTAATGCTTCGTCTAATTTTGTTTGTGCTAAAGGTGTTGGAAATGATCCTGCTTTCTCTAACATATTGTATGTATATGTCTGAAAGTAAGCCGCATTAAATTCAACATCAAAACTTATTATATCTCTATTCTTTCCTGTATAAAAATAATCATAGTATTTTGATATTAATTCAACACGTTTTTGACCTAAGTTTTCAAAATCTTTACCAGTCATTTGATATTTCTTAATAACAAATGTAATTAATTTTGCATAAGCATTCCTAATCTTATCATATGGTCCTAACGTAATTTTAGGAACAATTCTGTAAAAGTCAATTGCTTTAGCCTCTACTTCTTCATAACCTTCAGTTGCACTATCAACATTTTTTAAGTTTGCACTAACAACTTGGTTAACCATATATTCGCAAGAACGTAATATACTATGTACTGTATTAATAATACTTGTTCCTGCTCTTATACTATATGTTTTAGTTGATTCGTCAAAGTTTAAATTTTCCATAAACCTTTGTTGTGCAACTTTGGCAGGATCTGAATCATTTTTCGTTTTAGATAAATCTAAAACTTCTTGTAATACAATCTTTGATTTTGAAATGTCGGGATCAATTTCGAAAGCATAAATGTCTGGAACACCTTTTAACTTTGCTTTAACGTGATCATCTTCTAATTTATTTAAGTATCCTGTTAAACCTTTTTCTAATTGTTTGACTGGTGTTAATGGACTATTAGGTGGACCGCCGCCTCGTTGCTCCATCTCTCCTGTGTTAACAGATAATGCAACATTAAAAAAGTCATGTACTGTTTTTGCTTCAATTTGTAAGTCAACTGGAATAGTTGATGCAGTACTTTGAACGCCCATACTGTGATATGGAATTGCAGTTACATCATATGTTGTGCCTTGTTCACTTGCACCAAATTTAAAATCTGTAAGTCTGATTGGGATATATCTTACACGTTGTCCTAACCATTTATTACCTACCGGTTTACCTTCTGTATCGTATCCAGTAATTTTAACTTTTAACAAGTAAGGTTGTTCAATATAATTGTATGCACCAAAATGATTTGCCGCTAGTACTAAACTGTTTAACAATGTCATTCCATAAGGTTCTGTAATTTTAAAACTTACACCTGTGTTAACAGATCCTTTGTTTCCGCCTCCTGGACTTATAACACTATCAATTTCTAAATCATCAATGAAAAAATCTGTTGTAAAATGGGGGTTTCTCATCGAATAGTTTCCACCACCCGATTTAATTAACAAACGTCCTGGACTATTTTCAATAGTAAATGTTGGATCATTTACAAAATTATTATAATCTTCATAAGTTAACAAATACAATTCTAAATTATATGTATAAGAGGCTAACGAATGTAATGGGTTATTTCTTTCATACCAGCCGTTGTCTATAGTAATTGTTAAGGGTTTTGTATTATTTGCAGACGTACTTGTCTCTGTGGCTTTTATATCTTCTACTTCTGGACCTGCTCCACCAAATGGATCTAAGTCGTCTAGGTTAACTCCACCTTCTGCAGAAATAAATCCGTTTTCGTCTAATCCTATTCCTTGTACAACTGCATCAATTGACTTTGTAGTATCGTCAATAGGAAATATTTTTGGTTCAGTTATTAAACCTTCGAACTCACTTGCGTGAGGTAGTCCATCTCCAAATGATAATTCGTCTGCTACTCCTTCAATGCCGTACTGAACCCAGTTGCCGCCTTCGTCTAGAAAGCCTTGTCCTGTTCCAGTTGATACAATAGGATCGTTGTCACCGACAACAACGGGTTTACCGTTTTTATCTCTTACTGGATCACCGAACTCGTCATAGAGAGGAAAGTCAGCCATGTTATATTCCTAATTCGTTGAATAATCTATCTTGCTTGGGCAAGAAAATTGTCATTCCTTTTTTCATATCCCAGATTGGATCTTTAATTGTGTTTGGGTTTCTTGCCGCAAACACCCACCATAATTTTGGATTGTCATATAAGTCATTTGCTAACAAGTCTGGTCTAAACTCATAAGTTGCATTAATGACTAATCTTTGATCTGATGGATTAGCACTAATAGGTCGTTGTTCTAGAACGTCCAGATAAGTTCCAAATTTTTGTGTTTTAAAGTAAGGACTGTCAGCATTGTAATCAGCCATTAAATGTGTCCTCCTGTGCTAGGATCAATTAATTGTCCTGCTGTCATTCTGTCTACACCAAAACTTCGTAACTGTTCTCTACTGTATACTGGTGTTAGACCAACGTTAATATCTAAACTTTTTGGTACTCTTGTTGTTGCCGCTTTACCTGACGTTGCATTAAACCCTGTTGGTATTGAAATATAGTCAACGTTATTAGGCATAGTAATTGAAACTGTGTTTACTACTACTGGAACATTTGGTAGTAAGTATTGTCCGTGTCCACTTAATCTTAAGATTGGTGGCGGATTACCTGCTAAAGCATCTGAATTACTAAACATTTTAGTAACTGCTCTTAAAAATGTTATAACTGCAAGTACATATTTTGCATCTGGTCCTGTTTCACTAACAAATTCTCCAAACATCGAAATGTCACTCACATTACTTGCACTGTAATAATTCAAAGGATAATTACTATGTGTAGGACTAACACGACTATAATCAGCATTGTGCTGAAATATAAGTTGTGGAGTATATGGAAAGATTATACCGTTAGTTTGTAGCAACGGTGCCAATAAGTAAGGGACAGTGGCTTTTTGATAATGTATCTTAGCCGCAGGTGGCAACGAAAGTCTTACTCGATGATCATCTTTATCTTTACCTACTGCACTACTTGATGCCGCAATTTGAGCCAATTTATCGTTAGGATTAGCACCTTTGTCAATGCCAGCACCCATTAACCTAGAAATAACAGGATCACTGTTAACAATACCGTCAATGGCTCCTTTGGCTTGTCCAAGCATACCAGTGAAATCACTGCTAAACTGTTCTATTCCTTTGCCAAAAGCATCCGCGGCACCTTTAATACTAAAGTTTCCGGTGTTGGATTGTTGGCTGGAACTGGTACCTACTGCTGGACCACTACCTCCAAAAGGGGATAAGTCGGGTTCAGTGTTGGATGTAAATCGTCTATTTGGTGGTGCCATAATTTTTTAATCTTTCCTCTTGATATTAGTATTTATCGAGTGTATAATATGAGTATATAATTTAAGGAATCAAATATATGGCAGTAAGAAATTACCTCAACAACAGAGACCTATTAATCGAAATTCACAAATCTAAGAGCAGTTTTGGCTCATTTATAGATGAAGAAGCAAAGGTTTTTGATATAATTTTAACTTCGACAAAAGAAATTAAAAAAAGTACAATCGATCAAGCTCGTAAAAATAGAGCAGACAGAATACAAAAGAACGGATATAAAGAAAATACTATTAAAGGAAAAAAGATGGCAGACTTTGCCGTTGACCCAAAATCATTTGCTAAAAGTGAATTAATTTTTAGAGTAATGACACACGAACATATTCCTACTGATAGTGAACGTAAGAAGAATCCTAAGACAGTTGCAGATCATCACGTTAAATGTAACTTTCCTCCATTTCAACATTGGCGTTTTAATGACGAAAATGATTTAGTTAATGTAGGCAAGTCACACTGGACTGGTGGTATGGATAATGGAAACTTTACATTAGAAGGTGGCAAAGTAACAAACAAGTTAGCAAATATGTATATGATGCTTTGTGAACGTTACAGTCACAGATATAACTGGAGAGGATACACTTATGTTGACGAGATGCGAGGACAAGCATTATTACAGTTAGCACAAATTGGTTTACAGTTTGATGAAAGTAAATCGGATAATCCTTTTGCGTATTACACGGCGGCGATAACAAATAGTTTTACTAGAGTATTGAATATAGAAAAACGTAACCAGAATATTAGAGATGATATATTGGAGATGAATGACTTGGCTCCTAGTTTTACTAGACAACACGCCAACGATACCGCGGCTGAACAAACCAGGATCGATAAATTCAACGCAATCACTAAAACAAAAACTAAAGTAAAAAAGAAGGTATAAACCGGTTGACATTTGGTACAACTTACAGTATTATATAGTTGTATGTAATTTAAATTCGGAAAAAGCATGAGCAATCTATTCAAGAAAGCCATTGCCTTTACGGACATTCACTTTGGAAATAAGTCTAACAGTCAAGCACACAACGAAGATTGTGTTGACTTTGTTAAGTGGGTAATCGAAAGAGGCAAAGAAGAACAATGCGAAACGTGTTTGTTTTTAGGTGACTGGCATCACCAACGAGCTAGTATTAATGTAGCCACACTAAATCATAGTGTAGAGGCAATTACTTTACTGAGCCAAGCATTTGATCAAGTAATCTTTATACCAGGTAATCACGACGAGTACTACAGAGACCGTAGAGACTTTAATAGTATTACTTGGGCAAGTCATATTCCAAATGTAAGAATCATCAATGAGATAATAACAGAAGGTGATGTTGCAATAGTACCATGGCTAGTAGGCGATGAGTACAAAAAAATTAAAAAAATTGAAGCAAAGTATATGCTAGGACATTTTGAACTTCCTAGTTTTTATATGAATGCTATGGTCCAAATGCCGGACCACGGAGAGATTAAACATACGGACTTCAGAGGTGTTGAACGTATGTTTACTGGTCACTTCCACAAGCGTCAAGAAGTAGGTAATATTACATACATCGGAAATGCTTTTCCACACAACTACAGTGATGCTTGGGATGATGACCGAGGAGCAATGATATTAGAATGGGGCGAACCACATAGATATATTAAGTGGGATCTAGCACCTAAATATAAAGTTTTAAAGTTAAGTCAGTTATTAGATGATCCAAAAGGATTACTATTACCAAAGACTTATGCTAGGATTAATTTAGATATTGATATTAGTTATGAAGAAGCAAACTTTATAAAAGAAAACTTTTATGGACAATATGATGTAAGAGAACTTGCACTTATACCACAAAAAGAAGTAGATACAAATTATGATGAAACAGCCGAAGTAAATTTTGAAAGTGTTGATAGCATTGTTATGAGCCAACTTCAATCTGTAGAATCGGATTTATATGATCCAAAACTTTTAATGGATATATACAGGAACCTATAATTAATGTTTAAACTAAACAACTTAACAGTTAAGAATTTTATGAGTGTGGGTAACAGTACCCAAGCACTAGACTTTAATAGAAACGACTTAACACTTGTTTTAGGAGAAAACTTAGATACAGGTGGCGGTGACCACGGAGCAAGAAATGGTACTGGTAAAACAACTATTATTAATGCTTTAAGTTATGCACTATATGGTTTAGCATTAACTAATATTCGTAGAGATAATCTAGTAAACAAAACTAACGGCAAGGCTATGTTAGTTACTGTTGAATTTGAATACGGTGGTAGAAAGTATAGAATAGAACGTGGAAGAAAACCTAACGTACTAAAGTTTTATATCGACAATACTGAACAAGAAGCAGAAGATACTGCACAAGGTGATTCTAGAATAACACAAAAAGCAATTGAAGAGTTGCTTGGTATGAGTCACGAAATGTTTAAACACATTGTGGCGTTAAACACTTACACACAACCTTTCTTAAGTTTGAGACACAATGAGCAACGTGTTATAATTGAACAGTTATTAGGTATTACACTATTAAGTGAAAAGTCTGATATGCTAAAAGAACAGTTGCGTATTAATAAAGATTTAATTACACAAGAAGAATATAAGATTAAAAGTGTTGCTGATGCAAATGAAAAGATTAGAGAACAAATTGAATCTTTAAAACGCAGAAGTAAAATGTGGGCAGATAAGAAAACAAGCGACTCTGTAAAAATCGACGAAGCACTGAAGTCTTTAAGTAATGTTGATATTACTAAAGAACTTGAAGCACATAAGCAACGTAAAGATTATATCGATAAAGCAAGAGAATTTACAGATTTACAAGATGCATATGACAGACTTACTAGCGAGTCTAATAGACACGTTAAATCTAAAGAAAAATTAGAGAAAGAGATTAAGTCTTTAGAAGAACATAAATGTTATGCTTGTGGACAAGATTTACATGACAATAAACAAGATGAAATATTAAAAGATAAAAAAGAATTACTAACTGAATCAGTTGAAACTGTTAATAATAACATTATTACAGAAAAAGAACTGCAAACTAAACTAGCAGATATAGGTGAACTAGGTGAAAAACCTGTTGTATTCTATGAGAAATTAGACGATGCATACAACCACAGGTCTAGTTTAGAACAGTTAGAAAGCGAATTAACTACCCTACAAAACCAGGTTGATCCATATCATGAGCAGATTCAAGAAATGGAAGAGCATGGAATTGAGGAGGTTAAGTACGATACAGTAAACGAATTAACTAGGGTAAAGGAACATCAAGACTTCTTGTTGAAACTTTTAACTAGTAAAGATTCGTTTATTCGTAAACGTATAATAGACCAAAATCTAGCATTCCTTAACAAGAGGCTGGCATTTTACTTAGAACGTATTGGATTACCACATAGTGTAGTTTTTCAAAATGATTTAACTGTAATAATTACAGAGTTAGGTAGAGAGTTAGATTTTGACAACCTAAGCAGAGGTGAACGTAATAGACTTATACTTTCGTTAAGTTGGGCGTTCAGAGATGTTTGGGAGAACTTATATCAGCCAATTAACTTACTGTTCATTGATGAACTAGTTGATTCTGGTATGGATAGCTCGGGTGTTGAAAACAGTCTGGCTATACTTAAAAAAATCAGTCGGGAACGTAAAAAATCTGTTTGGTTAGTATCTCACAGAGACGAACTCGCTGGTCGGGTCAATAACATACTATCCGTTATTAAAGAAAACGGGTTTACAAGTTATAACACTGACATCGACGTTGTATAGGAGAAATAAAACAATGGCAATACATGATGATATCGTAGCACACTACGACAACTACCTTAAAGAAAACGAAGCATTTGAAACCAAAGGCGTAAAAGCCGCGGCGGCAAGAGCTCGTAAGGCTTTAGGTGAAATGGGTAAACTTGCGAAAGCAAGAAGAGCCGAGATCCAAGAAAAAAAGAACAGTATGTAAATTTATGATTTCTATTACAAAATTATCTAATAATTTTGAAATAGTTGATTGTATAAATGATACCCAGATAAGTAAATCTCAATTAATGAGTCTTGCTTCTGGGTATCAACAACTGTTCCGAGAAGCCGCCTTAGTAAAAGGAGATAGAATTGGTCTTGCTATGCAAGAAGATTCACATCACTTGGCGGCTGTATTCGCGGCTATTGACTTTGGACTTATAATTGTTATAAGTGGCGAACACAATATTACTAACGAATATATCTCTAGACGAAATATAAAAACATTTATTACACGTGGTATTCAACCATGTAAAGTTACTGCAACTAATGTTAATCATATTGAAGCAGAAGTTGTTGAGTCTAATGAAAAATATACTATTAATCATTCAGAAATTTTAGTAGAAGCATTAACAAGTGGTAGTACAGGAGTACCTAAATGTATTTCTCATACTCATGAAAGTATATGGAGTGCTACTCAAGAAAGTATTAAACAATACTGGCAAGGAGAAAACACTAGTTGGTTTTTTCATAACATTGTACACCTGGGTGTAAGCAGTGTTTACTTTTTTCCTGCATTGTTTTCTAGCAAAAAGATTATTTTACCACCATTAGCAAATTGTTACGACAAAGAGCTTATAGAGAAATATAAACCTACTATAATGTTAATATTTCCTTCACACTTTGAATCTTATCCAGGTTTACAATATTTAGATTTAAGTTGTGTAAATTGGGTACTTACTGGTGGTAGTACTATTCCTATACATTTTGTTAGGAGATTAATAAAGAATGAAGGAGTTAAAAACGTTGCAGTCATTTACGGATTAACTGAATGTTTACCTCCTGTTATACATAAGGTTGTTAATATAGAAAACCTTAGTGAATATAACGAAAGTGAGATGGGTTACATTATTGACGAATCAGGCGAATATACGGTTGATGATGAAGACATACTTACAATCAAAGGTAGCAGTCATTTATGTCAAACAATAAACGACAAGCCTGTGGATTTATTTGTAACTCAAGATGTAGTAAGTGCAGACGGAAATACGTTTTACTTTGAAAAAAGAAACAGTGATTTAATAAGAATTGATGATAGTCTTATTAATCCACAACAACTTGTACCATATTCGTTAAATGGTTACTGTTGTATATTCAGCACTTCGCAGACACACGTTGTAGTGGTTTTACATCACAAAGACTTCGAAGTTCCGCAGTTGATTCAGAAACTCGATGATAATGGTATAACACACGATAAATTAGTTACACCAATAGAGCTGAACGTTCTGGGTAAACCGAACATCAATAAATTAAAGGGAATCTATGATAAGGGCAATTAGGGCACATTTAAGAACAGCCGGAAAATCGTATTTTGCACACACCAAGTTTGCTATAGTGGCAGGTTTGGATTTGATACTTACGGGTATTATAAGCATCATACATGGAATTGTTCCAACATTATTTCCTTTCTATGCAGAAAAAAAGATTGACGAGTACCACCAGAAGGTGTTATTGTTAAACAAACATAGGAAGAAGAATGCCAAGCAAACAAAAAGCAAAAGGTAGTAATTGGGAAAGAGACGTTGCACGTTTCTTATCTGATCTATATCAAGAATCTTTTATTAGAGCACCAGGCTCTGGCGCCTATGTAGGCGGATCTAATACTGTCCGTAAAGAAGTATTACACGAAGGTCAAGTACGTGGATTCAAAGGGGACATTGTTCCTGGGCAATCATTTCCAAAATTTAATGCAGAATGCAAATCGTATAAAGACTTTCCTTTTCATCAACTGTTAACTTCCCCACAGGTTCGAATGCTGGATGACTGGCTGGACCAATTAATGGACGCGGCAGATGATGGTGACTTCAATATACTAATAATGAAGTTTAATAACAAAGGCAAATATATAGCAACTCCCTCAACACACCAATTAATCACAACAAGACAATTCACATATAATTCCCCCAAACACAAAACATGGCTCATTACAGGCTTCGACGAATTTTGGCAAAGAAACGCAGACAGAGTTAAGACTCTGTGTGCATAGGCAAATCAATTAGCACTTAAGGTTAGTGGGCCAGTTTAATATTCCACTGTGGAAAAACTTATAGAGATATAAGACACGCAACACACTATGAAACACGGCAGACCGTGAATGTCCATCAAAAGAATTGGGACGTGGATTGGTGTAGTACGAATGCTAACGTATGACAAACGCACATAACTCTTAAAAACTGTAACAATCGGAACGAGGTTACAGACTGTTAACGCAGGATCAGTATAGGTACGGGAAAGACTAGAACCCATGGAGTTGCGATAAAACACCTATTTCCAATAATGTCTGGCTGGGGCGAACTCACATGAAGACAGGGCGGAACCGTAAAACAGGTTCCGTCTGACTGAAACAATCTACATGATGACTATCGCTTCGCTCTTAACTTATATGTATTTCTAATTAAAAATAACAACGAACGATAGTGAAGTTGTTAGATATACGAAGTATATCTCTTATGAATGTGAATCTTATTATATTAACGGTAGTCCAGTTTTTTTAACGTTCTTAATATTCTCTTCGATAATTTCTGAAATTTGTTTAGAGTCACTATTCGACAAATTGTATGCCTGATCCAAAGTGATACCACCTCGCATATACCATACTATTCTTGCTAGTTCTTTTTTTATAATTCGGGCTTCTTTGTCGTAGTCACTGACTAATTTCGCAATATCTTCATTGCTAAGACTAAGAAGCCTTATACGAAAAAACTTGCGTTATCAAATATAATTGGAGTTTCTAAATGATTCTCACAATTTGAACATTTGCCTTCGAACTTTTCAAACTTATTAATTTCGCCTTGTAAATCTAAATGCTTTTGAATTTCAGCGAATGTTTTTCTATCTACGTTTTGTACAAATTCGGAAATATGATTCCGATCAGTAACTATACCTTCAGGAGTTTCAATTTNGTGAATTGTTTTTCCAATAAGGTCTACTGTTAGTGCAGTAAGTTTTAGAAATGCTTCTTGAAACTTTTCACGTTTCATATTTTCGTCACTTTGATCATCATTAACTATTTTCATAATTTTTGTTTCTTCAAATGTACGAAGACTTTGTGCATTCATTTCTTTATATTCTAACGGTCTAAATGTAATTTTCATATCATCTATTTCTAGAATTTCGTCAAACTTCCATTTTTTTGTTTGATCCATTAGAGCACCTAGGTTAATAGCAAACTCATTTTTTTCTTCACACTTTGGACAAGTAATAGTAATATCCATTTCTTCTCCGTATGTTGCAATACGAATACCTATTAATATAGTATCCATATCCAGGCTTGGTATTTTCCAAGGATCACTGATTGCTGGTACACAACTTCTTATTACTTCAACGGTACTAGCGCCATTAAGTAATGCATCAGGTGTTTTAAGTACCAACTCGTCCCTAGCCGTCATTGGGAAGATCCCAATTTCATTGTTAGGTGGCAAGTCTAAAACGCCCTGTTCATAAAAGTCGCCTTTTGAAGGAAGACTAATATAAACTTCTGGTTTCCTAAAATACCCTACTAGTGGGTTTTGATTGTTTTCCATGTTTTTGACTCCGATAAATAACTATGTAACATACTTTTAAATAAAGTATATATAGTTATTTATCTGGGTATATAATGGCAGTAGAAGTAAACATAGACAATAACACAGTCACACTAAATGATGTTGCTACAGAAGGCACATTAAAGAGATTAGTGGATAAAATGGAGAGTTCATCTCCTGGATCCACTGGTGGTGTCGGCTTTAAAGATGCACAAGCACAAGTTAACAAACAAGCAAAAAGCACTAAAAAACTCAACGTTGAACTTAAAGGCCTTACTAAAAGTGCTGATGATTTAGCAGAAGAATTAGATGATGCGGCTGATAAAGCCGGTGGATTTGGTAATAAACTTGGAAACATGGCTGATAAAGTCATGGGTGCTACTGAAGATATTGTAAAATTTGGAGCAAGTACAGCCGGCGTTGGCTTAAACATGAAAGACGTTGGTAGTGCAGTTGACAGATTAGGTAATGCCATACCATTCGCAGGAGCGGCCCTAGGGGCGGCAGGTGGAGCCATTATTGCTCACACGGCAAATTTAGCAGATAGTTTTGATGCATTAACAAGAAGTGGTGCAACCTTTAGTGGCAGTTTATTTGATATTGAAACAGCCGCGGCAAAAAGTTATCTAGGCTTAGAACAGTTTACAGGAATTATCAGAGAAAACTCAGCAAGTTTGGCTGTCTTTGGTGGTACTGCGGCACTTGGTGCCAAAAGATTTGTAGCAATTAACGTTGCAATGAATGAAACATCACGTGATAAATTAAGAATGCTTGGTATTAGTGCTGAAGAAAGTGCTGAACTATTAGGCGAATATATCACAATGCAACAACGTAATACTCAATTTGCGTCGATGAGTGCAAATCAACAGGCATTAGCGGCGGCAAACTTCTCAGAAGAAATTACAAAACTTGCAACATTAACAGGACAAGATAGAAAAGCTCTAGCAGAAAGAATGGCTAGAGAAAAACAAGAGGCTAACATTGAATTAATGTTATCTGAAATGTCTGTTAAAGGAAACACAGATACAAGAGCTTCATTAGAATTAATGAAGAACAAATTTGGCGAAGTTCCAGGTGCAATGGATCTTGTACTTCGTGGTATGCAAGGACTTACAGTTGGTGCAACTGCTGAAGGTAATCAGTTATTGATGAGTCCGATGGGACAAGAACTTAACAAACTTGGACTGGAAATGCAAAATGGTTCAGTTAAAGCAGAAGATGTTGTTAAGAGAATGGGTGCAATATATGATTCGCAAAATAGCCAATTTAAAGGAATGCGTTCTTTACAAGGATTTAGCCCAATAGCAGATCAAATGAACGCCAGTGTGTTAGCACTACAAGGAGTTAATCAACAGTATAAAGTTATTAGTACTACATTCAAAGGCGACATGGATGCTTATAGTAAGTCACTAGTACCTAAAGTTGCTGACGATACTAAAACTGTTAAACAAACTCAAATGATGATNGAAGACGTTGGTAAGATGACAAGGCTAGGAATTAACACAGTATCACAAACGGCAGTTAGTTCAATGAAAACCATTGTACAAGATTTAAAAAATTTAGTTGACGGTGTAGATATGTCACCTGAGACAAAAGAAGGATTAAAAAAATTAGAAACAAATATTTCAGCGGCAGGTGGTGCCGCGTTAGGATTCTCAAAAGCGGCAAACACGGCGGCAAAAACATTAGGTGAGATTGCCGTACAAAGTGCAGATGATGTAGCCAAAGCAGGTGCCACAAGTGCGGCATCAGGCGTAGCCAAAGGTGTTGCGGCTAGTGGAGCCAGTACGGCGGCAAAAATTGCAGGTAGTTTAGTTAAAAAGATTCCAATACTTGGTGCGTTTGCATCAGGTGGAATAGCGGCGGCGACTAGTGACCAAGATACCGGAGTTGGTGTAGCGGCTGAAGGTATTGGAGCAGGTGTTGGATCATTAAGTGGTGCGGCGGCTGGTGCGGCGGCAGGAGCCATTGCAGGATCAGTTGTTCCTCTTGTTGGTACAGCCATTGGTGCTATTATAGGTGGTATCGCAGGTGGTATTGGTGGAGACATAGGTGGTAAAAAATTAGGCGGATGGCTAGCAGATAAGTTTGGATTTGAAGATGGCGGTATTGTTAGACAACCAACGTTGGGTATGATTGGTGAAGGTGCTAGTGATGAAGCAGTTATTCCACTACCAAATGGGCGTCAAGTACCAGTTGATATTGACTTAAAACCAATAGCAGACTTAACGAAAAGTGTTGAAAAACTAATACAAATGCAAACAGGAAGTGCTGATAATACTGAAGTTGTAGCAGAATTAAAGAAAATGAACCGCCAAACAGGGCAGATTATAAAACTATCATCTTAACGGTTGCAATAAATACTACTAGATGTTATAATAAAGCATTAAATAGGAACATAATATGAGTTGGAAAAAATATTTTAAAGTTGTAGATACTAATAGTATGACAGGATCTGTAACCATGCCTAGGGATTCTCAGGCTGATATAGGTTTTAAAAACTATCAAAGTCATCTACCAGAAGTATACACAGGACATCCAAATCGTGTTGAACGTTATAATCAATACGAAACAATGGATAGTGATAGTGAAATTAATGCGGCATTAGATATACTTGCTGAGTTTAGCACTCAAGCAAACGTAGAAAATCGTACACCTTTTGATTTGTTTTTTAAAGATGCACCAAGTGATACAGAAGTAAGTGTTCTTAAAGAAGCACTTCACAGTTGGGTAAGTTTAAACGATTTTGATAAAAGAATTTTTAAAATGTTCCGTAATACATTAAAGTACGGAGATCAAGTATTTGTTAGAGACCCAGAAACGTTTCAATGGAACTGGGTAGACAATGCAGACATTGTTAAAGTTATTGTAAACGAAAGTAAAGGTAAAAAGCCGGAGCAGTATGTAATTAAAAATGCTAATCCTAACTTTGAAACTTTAACAGTAACGCAACCTCAACATAGTGATTTAAAATCTGGAAGACAGTCAGGTGGAGATGGTGCAGTTGCTGGTCAAGATAATATCTATAACTTAAATTCAGCAACATCTGGTGGAACAAGATTTAGTACAACACAAAATGAAATGGCAATCGATGCCAGTCACATTGTACACATTAGTTTAACAGAAGGTTTAGATCCTAATTGGCCATTTGGTATTAGTGTTTTAGAAAGTGTATTTAAAGTATACAAACAAAAAGAATTATTAGAAGACGCAATTATTATTTACAGAGTACAAAGAGCACCTGAACGTAGAGTGTTTTATATTGACGTAGGTAATATGCCAGCACATATGGCAATGGGATATGTAAACAGAGTTAAAAACGAAATTCACCAACGTAGAATTCCAACTCAAGGTGGTGGATCAGGAAGTATGATGGATGCTACATATAATCCATTATCAATTAACGAAGATTATTTCTTCCCACAAACTGCTGAAGGTAGAGGAAGTAAAGTTGAAACATTACCAGGTGGAACAAACTTAGGTGAGATTGATGACTTAAAATACTTTACTAATAAGTTGTTTAGAGGATTAAGAATACCAAGTTCTTATTTGCCAACAGGAGCAGAGGACGGAAGTTCAGTTGCAAGTGATGGTAGAGTAGGAACTGCGTTAATTCAAGAATACAGATTTAATCAATACTGTAAACGTTTACAATCTACAGTGTCAACTACATTTGACCATGAATTTAAAATGTACTTAAACTGGAAAGGTTATAATATCGATAGCAGTATGTTTGAGTTGCGTATGAATGAACCTCAAAACTTTGCGGCATACAGACAAGCAGAACTTGATAACCAACGTGCAACTTTATTCTCTAGTTTATCACAGACACCTTATTTGAGCAAACGATTTATGCTTAAACGTTTCTTAGGAATTAGTGAAGAAGAACTAGCAGAAAATGATAAACTGTGGGCAGAAGAAAACGGAACAACTGATGCACAACAAACAGTAGGTGAAGATTTACGAAGTGTTGGAGTTACACCAGGCGGTTTAGGAACTGATCTTGCAGAGCCAGAAGGTGGCGAAGGCGGTGCTGACGACTTAGATGTTGCAGACGACACAGGTGACGCAGGCGGCGAAGACATCAACTTATAAGGTAAAAAGGAATGATTGAAAATATCTTTCCATCTCCTCTTTATATTGCTATTGCAGAAGGTTCTGATTTAGCAGATATACAATATGAATTACGAAGAGTAGTAGACGAAATTCCTATTGAGTACAAAGAGCAATGGGGCAAAACTCACCAAGTATCAAAACTGTCTAATAATATTATAGAGCAGTATTCTCTAACGTCCTTTAAAACGTTTTTAAATCATAACATAAAAGAATTCTTAGGAACTGAAATGCCCTATGAGATTGAATCTTGGGTATCAGTATACAAACCTGATGACTATGGACATATACATTGTCACGGAAATGCAGACCTTTCTGGTGTTTATTATTTTCAAACAAACAACAAAGACGGCGATATAGTGTTTTATAACCCAACTGTACAAGCAGATTCGTCAACATTGTTTTCTGGACAAACATGGAAACACCCTTCACATATAGGCAAATTATTATTATTTCCTGGATATCTGAAACACGGGGTAAATAGAAACACTACACAAGACACACGAATTAGTTTGTCTTTTAATATATTTTTTAATAAAAGGTAAATACTATATCATGGACTTAAACGATTTATTTACAAAGAACCGTTACTCGGTTGAAGACGATCAAAGTACACTAATTATTGGTGATACTCGTAAAGTCAAGTTGACTTTAGAGCAGATCAATAAACTTAGACGTATTAAAGAAGCCAAAAAATTTGAGGCATTTGCTAAATTACAAAAAGTAAAAGCCCAATACGGAGCAGGTGATAACTCCGATGCAGGCGGTTTATAACCGTTAACAAGGTCGAATTTTCGGTATATCTAATTGAGATATCGAAAAACTACTAATATTTCACCTTTTCGACCCCTTTTCTACACATTTACCTTAAATAATATTACCGATAACTATCCTAATAGGAGTATAAGAATGAGCGACAAATGGAAACAACTAGTTGACTATATTGTCAACGAAGAAGAAACAAAAGCAAGTGACTTGTTTCATGAAATCGTTATTGAGAACTCACGTGAGATTTATGAAAATCTTATATCTCAAGAAGATTTAGAAGAAAAAGTATCACAAGACGAAGTGAAAGACTTCGAACAGGACATTAAAGCAGATGAAGAAGGCATTTCTGAAATGGAACCAGAAGATGGTGACATGGAAGACGCTGGTGATGAATTAGAAGCGGAAATGGGTATGGAGCCAGAAGCAGGCGCTGAATCTCCGGAAGCAGAAGATGAAGAACTAGAAGATCGTGTTGTTGATTTAGAAGACAATATTGCTGAACTTCAAAAAGAATTTGAAGAGTTATTAAACAAAGATGACTCTGCTGATGACGAAGCACCTGCAGAAGAGCCAGAAATGGAAGAAGCAGTAGCAGAAACTGGAGAAGCAGTAGAAGAAGCGAAAGCAGAAGACACTGACGAAGCAGTAGAAGAAGCAACTAAAGAAGCATCTGATGAAGGTGTAACTGAAGAAGCAAGTGAAGACGTTGCGGAAGACGAAGAAAAAGTTGACGAAAGTAAACTTGAAGCGGCTCCAAAACCGGACACGGCAGATCACGCAGATAATAAAGTTTCATCCGTTGCAAAGCAACAAAAAGGTGGAATGAAAGTATCTAAAGGCACTGATGCAAGTAAACCTGCACCAAAGCCAGTAGATATGGGAATGACTACTAAACCCGACGTTAAGAAAGTATAATAACTTAATAAAGGATTAATACCGATGAGCTCAATGTATCTAAAAGAGAACTTAACTTACGACCAGGCAAAAATGGTTACAGAAAGTGCGAATGATGGAAAGGATTTATTCCTTAAAGGCATTTGTATTCAAGGTGGTGTAAAGAATCACAACCAAAGAATGTACCCAGTTGACCAAATAGCGACGGCGGTTACGGCTCTTAACGAACAGATTACAGAAGGTAACTCAGTATTAGGAGAAGTAGACCATCCCGACGATTTAAAAATAAACTTGGATCGAGTTTGCCACATGATTTCAGAAATGTGGATGGATGGTCCAAATGGTTATGGTAAATTAAAAATTCTCCCAACACCGATGGGTCAACTAGTACGAACAATGCTAGAAAGCGGTGTCAAATTGGGAGTATCAAGTCGCGGAAGCGGCGAAGTCAATGATAACACCGGAGAGGTTTCCGGTTTCGAAATCGTCACAGTAGACGTAGTTGCACAACCGAGTGCACCAAATGCCTACCCAACTGCAATATACGAAGGTTTAATGAACATGAAAAATGGACATAAAATTTTAGGTGTTGCGGCAGAGGCCAAAGAAGATGCTCGTGTGCAAAAATTTTTAAAAGATGAGGTTGTAAACCTTATCAATGAACTTAAATTAAGGAGTTGACCAAAATGTTTGACGCACTCAAACCATTGCTAGATAGCGGTATAGTCAACGAGGAAACTAAGACTGAAATTCAGGAGGCTTGGGAAACCAAGTTAAATGAAACTAGGGAAGAGATCCGCGGTGAGTTACGTGATGAATTTTCACGTCGTTATGAGCATGACAAAAATACTATGGTTGAGAGTCTTGACAAAATGGTGAATGAAAACTTAACTAAAGAACTTGAAAAGATTGCAGAAGAACGCAAGGCACTAGAAGAAGATAGAGTGAAATTCAATGTAAAAATGAATGAACAAACTGATAAAGTTAAAAACTTTATGATATCTAAATTAAGTGCTGAATTAAGCGAACTAAATGAGGATCGTAAGGTTCAAGCAGAAACACTTGATAAGTTACAAAAGTTTGTTGTTAAAGCACTAGCAGAAGAAATCGCAGAATTCCACAAAGATAAGGAAGCGGTTGTCGAAACTAGAGTTAAACTTGTTGCAGAAGGCAAGAAACAATTAACTAACTTAAAAGAGAAATTTGTAGAACGTTCAAGCAAATTAGTGAAGGATTCAGTCGTTAAGAATCTTAACAACGAGTTGACTCAACTTAAAGAAGATATCGAACAAGCACGTCAAAATAATTTCGGACGCAAGTTGTTTGAAACTTTTGCTTCTGAGTTTGCAACATCACATTTGAATGAAAATGCTGATATTAAAAAAATGCAAGACGAAGTAACAGAAGTTAAAAAACAATTAGATGAATCGAAAAAAGACGCTGAAACGAAATCAACTTTAGTTGAAAGCAAAGAAGCAGAAATTCGTAAAATCAACGATCGCATTGTCCGTGATCAAAAGTTAAACGAAATGATGGCTCCATTAAGCAAAGATCAGAAAACAGTTATGCAAGATTTACTTGAAAACGTAATTACTGATAAACTTGATGGAACTTTTAACAAATATTTACCGGCGGTTTTGAAGAACCAGGTTAAAGCATCTGATAAAGAAGTTTTATCTGAATCCAAAGAAGTAACGGGGAATAAAACAACAACCACTAACGCACAAGATGAGGGCAATATCATTGAAATTAAGCGTCTAGCGGGACTAAACTAAAAAAATAATTAGGAGACTAAAAAAATGTCTGATATTTTAGCAGAAGGTCGTTGGGACAATACTAAAGATGCTCTTTTAGAGGGTCTTCAAGGTACTCGTCGCAAGACAATGGCTACCATACTTGAAAACACTAAACGCCACTTAACAGAGGCGGCAACTAGTGGCGCAACAGCGGCAGGTGGTGTAGCACAATTAAACAAAGTAATTTTACCCGTAATTAGACGTGTAATGCCTACAGTTATCGCAAACGAAATTGTTGGTGTACAGCCTATGCAAGGTCCGATTGCTCAAATCCACACGTTGAGAGTGAAATATAACTCAGCAAATACAATTAACCCTGCAGATGGTAATGCCATCCAGGCAACAACAAATGACGGTACAAACCTAGGTGCTGGCGACGAAGCTCTATCTCCAAAAGATATAGCCGCTGGTTATTCAGGTACAGAAAGTGCGGCAGGCTTAAAAGCCGGTGGTACTACTGCATCAGGATACTTAGAAGGTGTACCTGGTAACACTATGTCAATCGAAATTCTACGTCAAACTGTAGAAGCGAAAACACGTAGATTATCAGCTCGTTGGACTTTTGAAGCGGCTCAAGACGCTCAAAGCCAACAAGGTATTGATGTTGAAGCAGAAATCATGGCGGCATTAGCTCAAGAGATTACTGCAGAAATCGATCAAGAAGTTCTAGGTTCTTTAAGAACTTTAGCGGCGGCTGGTTCAACTGCCTTTGGTGCAAACACTGAAGCATATGACCAAGCGGCTGTTAGCGGAACTGCTACTTACGTAGGTGATGAACACGCGGCTTTGGCTGTAGCAATCAACAGAGTAAGTAACAAAATCGCACAGAGAACAAGACGTGGCGCAGGTAACTGGGCTGTTGTTTCTCCAACTGCATTAACAATGTTACAAAGTGCATCAACTTCAGCGTTCGCAAGAACAACTGAAGGTACTTTTGAAGCACCAACAAATACTAAATTTGTAGGTACTTTAAACAGTGCTATGAGAATCTATGTTGACAGTTATGCGGCTGACAGCGAAGCAGTTCTTGTTGGTTACAAAGGTTCAAGTGAATCTGATGCGGCGGCTTTTTACTGCCCATACGTTCCACTAATGAGCTCAGGTGTAGTACTTGATCCAGCAACATTAGAGCCACTAGTTGGCTTCATGACACGTTACGGTTATGCTGAACTTTCACAAACTGCAAGTTCACTAGGTAACGCGGCTGATTATGTTGGTAGAGTAACAATCGCTAACCCATCATTCAGTTAATAGATATTATCCTTTTTGGATATTATTGTTAACTAACATGACAATATTAGAAAGGCCCTCCGGGGCCTTTCTTTTTGACTAAATTTGGACTAAATATTAATACGTTCATCCTATTATAGGACGGAAGTAGCATAAGCGAAGGAACGCACTTTAACTGTAAAAAGGAGAAGTGTTATGAATCATAGAGACTTCGAAGCGGCTCGTAAAAAAATACAAACAAAATTGGCACACAAGGCTATCCATAAAAAGCAAATGGAGAGACCACTGTCAAGACCCCGAGCTGAAAAGAATATACTAGCACCAAACAATCCAAAACTTCAAGGTATATAGTATAAATAGTAGTGCTTATCATAAGATAAGTTTATGGGGAGCCATCCTCGTATTACATAGAACGTAACAAAGGAGAAATAAAATGGGAAGACCAATAAACAAAAGATTTTTCGGCGTACCTACTGCAGGTGGCAATGAAATTAAAGTAAACTTTCATAACGGTTCAGCCGTTGTTGAAGGATATATCGCAAAGCAACTAGGTAGTAAAAAGTTTTCAGTTAAAGCAACTGGAACACCTGGTACTGCATACACTCGTACACTTGTAACTGGTAAACTACCAGCCGCAGTTACTGGTACAGAAATGACAATTTCTGTAAAAGGTGATGATGGTGAAACTTATGGTGTATCTAAAATTGCAGGACGTAAAGTAACACTAGCAAAACCAAGTGCTACTGGATCTAACGCATTAGACGGTTTATCTAAGCCATGGAACTTCACAGTTTCAGGTTCAGATGGAGCAGTACAGTTTGAAGAAGCAGGTGACGACGATACTGCATCAGGTACAGACGATACAGACTTCACAGAAGACGCTTAATCTTAGGCAAATGTATTAAAGTTGCCCTTCGGGGCAACTTTTCTTAATAGTTTATAAAGGCTAAATACACTATATAAGGTTTAAATCGCATGGCAAATACAGAAAAAAGAGTACTAGGTGACTATAAGATAACGACAGATTCTGGTAGTACGGGCTCTATTGAATTAGATACACAAACAGTAACAATAACTGGAAACTTAAATGTCCAGGGTGCTACAACAACTGTATCTTCAACTAATACATCAGTGGCAGATAACGTTATTGTTTTAAACAGTGGCGAAAGTGGAGCAGGCGTAACGTCTGGAACCTCAGGTATTGAAATTGACAGAGGTACAGTAGACAATGCTACACTAACATATAATGAAACAGCCGACGTATTTGAAGTAAAAATTGGATCAAGTTTTTCTAAAATTAGAGGAGCAACTCCAGTAGGCGGTGATGATTTAGCAACAAAAACTTATGTTGACAACCAAGTATCAGGCGGAGGAGCAGTAGTTGATAAAATTAACGAAGGAAACTCTAAAGCAGAAATATTTGATGACGGTGTAGGAACTAGTAAGTTCTTTGTTAATATTGACGGTGCTGATGTACTAGAAGCAACGGCAACTAACTTATCATACGGAAATGTACAAATAAGTGGCAATACAGTTAGCAATAAGGCTACTGATGAGAATTTAATATTAAGTACAACAGGCACAGGCGAAATAAACATAGTAGACGTTACTAAAGTAACAGAACAAAGTTCAGACCCAACGGGTGTTGCAGGCTTTACAAAAGTATATGCAAAAACCCCTGCTTCGGGCGGTTCTGGAGTGTATGTATCTAACATAAATACTACTGACGAGTTAGTAACAAAATCAAAAGCAATAGTTTTTGGATTAATATTTTAAGGTAACAAGATGGCAATAGGACAAGGACAAGTAGGAACAACATCAACTACATTGTATACAAGTACAAATAATACTGCAATTACAGTAATATTCTTTTGTAATACAACTGGATCAGATGCAACTTTATCTGTTAACGTAGTACAGAGTGGTGGATCTGCTGGAGCAACGAATCAAATAATTAAAGACTTAACAATACCAGGTGGCGATACTTACATTATGAATGCTGAAAAAATGGTATTAGGAAATGCTGATACTATACAAGCAATTTCAGGAACAAGTAATGCGATTACTGCCTCTATTAGTTACGTGAGTATTTAATAATGGCTGGCTTTATTTCTTCTTCAGCGAATTTCATTAAAAGAGTAACACAGGTTACAAAACCTGCAACTGGCCCAACGGCATCTAGACCTGGAACTCCCATTGCTGGAGAGTTTCGTTTTAATTCAGATACTAGTAAAGTTGAGTACTATGATAGTGCGGCTTGGCAAAACTTATCACGTTCAGGTAATGCCGCAATTACAAAAACATCAGTTGTAACTGGCGACGGTACAACTACTACTTTTTCTAACTTCTTTACAACTGCACCTAGCGATGAAAATAATGTAATCGTTACTGTAGGTAATGTAATACAAGAACCAGATGCGGCTTATACTGTAAGTGGCAGAGATATTACATTCACAAGTGCACCACCAAACACACATAGAATTTATGCAATCGAAGGCTTAGACGCTACAGATATTGCATAATATCCTTTCTTAATCTCTAGCATAAATAGTTATATACCCAGGCACACCCGGGAATGAACAGTGGTGTAGGAGAAATATAACATGGCAATTGGAAGAATTTCCGGTGCTATGCTTAAGAGTAATCTTGAGCGATTAGGCACGGATTTAAGTATAGATACAAACTTATTATATGTCGATGTCACGAACGACAGAATAGGTATCAATACAGCCTCTCCAACACAAAGTCTACAAGTAGACAACGTAACAATCAACGCATCACAAATTAGAAGTACAGTCGGGGCACTAGACTTAGGAGCACCAGCGGATATTACTATCTCTGGAGGAACTAATAATTATGTTTTAAAAACAGACGGTGCAGGTACTTTAAGTTGGGTAGATGTGTCAGCAGTTTCTGGCAGTGTTACAGGAATGACAACAGAATTAGCAACACCGACAGATTCAAGTTTAACAACAGACGGCGCATACTTAGGCTGGACTAGTACAACAAAAGTTACAAATGCTATTGATGATTTAAATGAAGTAACTGAAAATATTCGTAATAATACGTTTGTTAAAGATGTTACATTTACTTCAAATGTTACATCAGGTGGAGCAGGATACACTGCAACATTATCTATTTCAGCAACAGGAAATGCAAACCAATATGTAATTGATTGGGGAGACAGTACAAGTAACACAACAACTTCTAGTACAAGTCCGAGTCATACATATTCAAATTTTTTAGATAGCCCACATAGTATTACAGTAACAGCCAGTAATACAAGTGGAGCAGGTTCTGGTAGCCAAGCAAGTTTTACAAGAACAGATTACATAACAGTTTACAGTCCAAACCCAACAGTATCATTTAATGTTTATGCGGCATCATCAGGTGGAAGTCCAATAACAACTTGGGACGATGGGGCAACAGTTTATTTTGATAACACTGCAACTAATACAGATATAAGTGGAGCAACAGTTCAATGGACTTGGAATTGGGGAGACGGTAGCAGTAACGATGTTATAAGCAACGACACTGATGCAGGATCTCAATCAGGAGCCAGACTAGCACACACTTTTCCAACTGCTACAGAAACAGAACAAAGTTTTACAGTGCAGTTAACATTAAACACAATGAGTACTGCTGATCCAAGTGTTATACCAGTTGGACCAACAAGTAATGTATATAAAATTTATGACACACATACACCAACTGTAACATTAGATGATGTTAGTGGTGTTAATGAAGAATCGTCAAGCGGACACGTTGTTCAACTTACAAATACTTCTGAAGCAGGAGTAGGAAGTTATGCAACATATGGGAACCAATACCAATATCAATTTGGAGATGGAACAAGTAACGTTACTGTTAATGCAGGATCAGGATCTGCAGGAGATAGAAACGTAGCATTAAATCACACATACACATTAAGTAACAGTGAACAAGCAAACGGAACAGCCAGAGACTATACAGGTAACGTTAGAGTATTAAGTAGTCATACTAGTAGTCCGTTTATTAGTAGTACATTTTCAGTACACGTTGAACCAGATGTTAGAGCAAATATTTCGGGAACTGCAATTACGACAAGTGACAGAAGTGGTGACAATCAATATGATGTTTATGACGGAACAGATTACAATGGTATAAACCGTGCGTTGGTAAGAGTAACAAATACTTCACAAAACGCAGACGATTATGTTTATAATTGGAACGATGGTAGTTCTAACGACACTGTAACTGAAGACGGATCAAGTCCAGGTTCTATTGGAGGAACACTAGACCATGACTTTACTGGTGTTAGTGCAGGTAATAAAAATTTAAGTTTTACTGCAAACGGAACTCCGGACATAACTGCACAAACAGATACAGACACTGGATTAACTTTTGAAGTTAGATCAATTCCTAGTGCACCAGCAAATTTAAGTAGTAAAAGTATAACACTTTCAGATAGTTACCAAGGAACAAGTCCTAAACTAGCGGCAAACTTTACAGATAGTAGTTCATCAAATCCTTTAAGTGCAGGAGATAGTTTAACTACTACAACTGCTAGAAGATATACAAGTGGTACTATTGACACCAGTGTTGTAGATAATGCGTATAACGGGCTCTCAGGCACCATTACTGCTAGAATTAACGGTGCTGATGGAGGTAACAAATCCTTTAGTACTGCATTAAATGAGAATGGAACATTTACTTCTTTAGTTGTTAGCAACCAAGCAGATGCACATGATACTATTAGTTCTAGTACATACCCAACAGGTTTTTTCCAAACGTTTGATGCTAAAATTACTCAATCATTATCTAGTTATACAGTAGGTGTTAATGATCAACGTTTAGAACATAGTGCAACTGGTAATACAAATTACGTTGCAGTTGTTAGAGATGACATGACTAGTGCACCAACTGTTAGTACTGCAAGTGCTTCATTAACAGAAGCGTCAGCAGGAACTTATAGATACATTTCTGGTATTCCTTATTACAATAGTGGAAGTCCAACATTATCATTAACAGGTGTAACAATAGAAAATTTAGTGGGACAAGCATATAGAGATACAAGTTCAGTACTGACTATTACTAATGGAACAAATTCAGAAGGAACTAGTGATAGTTCTATATCTACACAATATAAAACTTATGCAAATATTGATGGCGCTAGTACATTTTTATCAGGTGGTATACCTATAGCAAATACAGGTGTAGGAACACCTTATGCAATAGGAACACAAACAATTAATGTAACTTCTAGTAATGTTCAATCTTTAGAAACTATCAAATTGAGAGCAACAAATATGAACGGTAACGGAAGTTATGCTGAAGTTTCTAGTCCATTAGTTGCAGTACATACTGAATCTCCATCGGGGGTTAAAGAAGAAGATATAGATGTTTCAAATAGTTTAGGTGATGGAACTTATGTAGACAACGGAAAAAGAATTTTTGACTTTTCATCAGCAACAACAAATAATCCTACATTTTCAGGATCAACAAATTTTTATACAAATAATTTATTTACTGGAAACAAAACAGTTGCAGGAACAAAAGAAGCAACAGTTCGTTGGGGAACATTAAAATATGATGTTTCTAATTATAGTACAGGATATTTACCAGTAGGTCCAAATAGAAGTAGTGATACAGGAACACAATATTTTACTTTTGCTTTTAGAAGAAATATTGTTGCAAACTATGATATACAGATTACAAGTTCTTCAGGAGTAGCAGGTGTATGGATTGCACTACCTGGCACTAACATTGATAGTTCAAGTGGACTTAATGGTTGGTTAGATTGTACAACACAATATAGTGGAGTAGGTTTACCTGGTAGTGACACTGGTAACGGTGGTAACGGATCAGACGGTTGTGCCTATACAGGTGCAGACGTTATTCCAACTGGTAGTAGTTTAAGTGGCGGATATACAATGACACTTGGAACAGAAAATATGGCAAATGCAACTGGTTATGTTTCACTAGTTAGAATAGCATTAACAAGTGGACAAAGTATATCTAGTCTAAGTATTGGAGTGGCAAGTTAATGGCAATATCCGATAATCAAAAAATTGACTACCTATTTAAAAAGTTAGGTTATGGTGCAACTAAAACAGATACCAATGCTAACAAGTTGGCGGCTAATGAAGCCATTCCATCACCGCTATTAATTAGAGGTGACAGAGTTTGGAGAGATTCGTCTAGTATTCCAGGTGTAAGTCCGTCAAGTAGTTCAGGTGTTGTTACAGTATATAAAGGTGCAAACGTAATTGAGTGTACAGAAGACAATACTGCAACTGCAAACAGAACTTGGAAAACAGGACAAACAGGTTGGATACCGCCACAGTTTGGAAGTACATATATTGTTAATGTTTATATACATACGGCAGGTGATGCCTCCAACGCCGCTAGTATTAGTAATAAAGTTTTTGTTACTGGTAGTGGTAATAACGACGAATGGTTCTTTGATTACGAATCAGGCGTATTAAATTTTATTGGTAGCAACTATCCTAATGGTGTAAACTTTAGTGGTAAAAGTGTTTATATTGAAGGTGCTAGATACACAGGTACTTATGGTACAGGTGGAGGCACAGGAACACTAGGCTTCTCAGGTAATACTATTTCTCCTAGTAGCTCAGGTGATGATTTAACATTAGATGTAGATGGAACAGGAACTGTAATAATTGATACAGATACTGCTCTTGTAGTTCCAGTTGGAACAAATGCACAACGTCCTGGAAGTCCTGTAAAAGGAATGATTCGCTTTAATGATGATAGCGATAAAATAGAAGTTTATGATGGTACTGATTGGGTAGCAGTTGGAAGTAGTGCAGGAGCAATATCAACTCAAGCATTTACTGGAAATGGATCTGACGTAAACTTTACACTAAACAGTTCGGCTGATAGTGCCACAGTAATGGTAACACTTAATGGTGTAGTACAAGAACCAACACAGGCATATAGTGTTAGTGGAACAACATTAACATTTACGCAGGCGCCAGTTTCAAGTGATAGAATTGAAGTAAGAAAATTAGGACTTGTAACTACTATTAGATCTGTTGTAGACTCTGATAGTGATACTAGTATTCAAGTAGAAGAAGGTGCAGACGATGACACAGTTAGAATTGATACTGCTGGTACCGAAGTTGTTAATATACAAACAAGTAGAAGTGCATTTAATAATGCAGTACAACTAGCAAGTATGACAACAACACAACGTAACGCCTTATCGGCTAGTACAGGTATGATAATATATAATACTACAACAAACAAGTTTCAAGGCTATACAAATAGTGCTTGGGTAGACTTTCATTAAGTACTACTATTAAGATTAATATTTTTTTAATCCTCCTAAAACCAATACATAGCATATAAAAAATGCGAGTTTCCAATAAATACTATTGGTCCGACCAGACACAAACGACATAAAAATAGAGGAGTGATTCACTTATGGCCGTAACTCGTATTAAAACCAATCAGATAACCGACTCAGCGGTAACGACTGCCAAAATAGCAGACGCCAACGTAACAGCCGGTAAATTGGCTAACAATTTAACCTATGGCAGTAATCTGACTGTCTCAGGTAATTTAACAGTAAATGGTACAACCACTACTGTTGACACAACAAACACATCTGTTGCTGATCCATTCATGCTATTGGGTTCAGGCGGCGCTGGAAACGTTGATGGTGGTATCATCATTAACAGAGGCGGCACTGGAAACAATGCGGCAATGATTTGGGACGAAAGTGCTGATGAGTTCGCAATGATGCTTACTACTGACGCTGGCACAACTGCTGGTAACGTAACAATCGCATCTTACGGAGACATCCATTTCAAAGACGCAACAGGTAACTTAACAGGTAACGTAACAGGTACTGTTGATGGCGTAATTGGTGGTAACACACCTGCGGCAGTAACAGGTACAGTAATTACTGCAAACACAAACTTTGCTGGTAATTTAACTGGTAACGTAACTGGTACACAGGATGGTGTAGTTGGTGGTAATACACCGGCGGCTGTTACTGGTACAACCATTACAGCAAACACTGGCTTCAGTGGTCCACTTGATGGTATTATTGGTGGTAACACACCAGCGGCAGGTACTTTTACAAACTTAACTGCTGATGGAACAATCACAATGAGTAGTAATTCAATTACTAACGTTAGTGATCCAAGTAATGCTCAAGACGCCGCGACAAAAGCCTATGTTGATGCACAGGTTTCAGGTTCTGACAACAAAGTATTCCAATTGAATTCTAATGTTGAAGTAACAGACACTGGTTCTAATGGCTTAATTACATTTAACATTGATGGTGCTTCAGAAGGTCAAATCGATAGTAACGGTTTAACTATAGGAAACATTAATATTGATGCTAACACAATCAAAACTACTTCAGGTGATTTAACTATTGACCCTAATCCAGGTGGATCAGGTGGTACTGTTACTATCCAAGGTAGTTTAACTGTAACTGGTACAACTACTACTGTTGATTCAACAGTTGTAACTATTGCTGACCCAGTATTCCAAATTGGTGCTGATTCAAATGATAGTTTAGATAGAGGTATCAAATACTTACACAACGACGGAAGTGCTAAAAATGGTTACTTTGGTTTAGACGAAAGTGCGTCTGAATTCGTATTCATCCCTGATGCAACGGATACATCAAGTGTATTCACTGGATCTTTGGGAAGTGCGGCATTCGGAAGTATGCGTGTAACTGACTTAACTAACACAAGAGTACTATTCGCAGGTGCAAACGGTGAACTTTCCGATTCAGCAAGTATGACTTTCAACAGTGGAACAGGTGCCTTATCGGCAACTAGTTTTGTTGGAACGTTTACTGCGGCGGCAGGTACAACTACTACAATCGGCTCCGGTCAAACATTAGATGTTGACGGTGTTGTTGATATTGACGCAAGTTCAGGAAACATGGACGGCGTTACTATTGGTGGTACAACTCCGGCGGCAATCGCAGGTACAACAATCGATGGTACAATCGGTTCTGTAACTCCAGCGGCTGTTACTGGTACAACAATTACTGCAAACACAGGATTTGTTGGTGCTTTAGACGGCATAATTGGTGGTTCAACACCAGCGGCTGTTACAGGTACAACAATTACTGCAAACACAGGATTTGTTGGTCCATCTGATGGCGTAATTGGTGGTAATACACCAGCGGCGGCAACAGTAACAACATTAACTGGAAACAGTAATGCCACAATAGCAGGAACTTTAACTGCTGGTGGTACTGGTACAGTAACTGATGCAAGTTTTGTTGTTGACTCAACAGACTCAATGATGCTACCAAAAGGTACAACTGGTCAAAGACCAAGTACTGGTGTAGCAGGTATGTTTAGATTTAACACTACAACAGGTCAAATCGAAGTATACACAGGCGCTGAATGGAACGCAGGTGCTGACTTTACTACAATTACTGCTGATTCTTTCAACGGTGATGACAGTACAGTTGCATTTACACTAACAGTAACAGGTACAACTGCAACAACAATCGTTTCTTTAAACGGTGTTGTACAGATTCCAACAACTGCTTATGCAGTAAGTGGAACAACATTAACATTTACAGAGGCTCCGGCAACTGGTGATGTTATTGACGCAAGAGTACTTACAACTACATCAACTATAATCGCTATTGCTGACCAAGACGGTGATACACAAATACAAGTAGAAGAAACTGCAGACGACGACACAATTAGATTTGATGCGGCGGGTGCCTACGTTGCTTGTATTACATCATCAGGCGTTGAGATCAAAGGTAACTACAGTATGACATTAGGTGGGGCAATGAATGCCAACTCTAAACAGTTAAACTCAGTTGCAGATCCAACATCGGCACAAGATGCGGCTACTAAGGCTTACGTTGACGCAGGATTGGCTGGCTTATCACAAGACAGTATTTCTGAAGGCGACAGTAAGATTGAAGTAGTAGATGCTGGTACAGGTACTGCGGTTGTCACACTTGATAACGCGGCACACACTACATTTAACAGTTCAGGTATTACACTTGCAACTGGTGTGTTTAGTGGTACTGCAACATCGGCTCAATACGCTGACTTGGCTGAGATGTACTCTGCAGATGCAGACATCGAACCAGGAACAGTAGTATGTTTTGGTGGAAACAAAGAAGTAACAACTTGTATGGCAGATGCTGACAAGAAAGTTGCTGGTGTTGTTTCAACTAATCCTGCTTACTTGATGAACAGTGACGCTGACGGTGTAGCGGTTGCATTACAAGGAAGAGTTCCATGTAAAGTAACTGGTGCAGTTGCTAAAGGTGATATGCTTGTAGCGGCTGGTAACGGAATGGCTCGTGCAGAAGAAAATCCTGCAATGGGTTCTGTTATTGGTAAAGCACTTGAAAATCACGCAGAAGGCGAAGGCGTAATTGAAGTTGTTGTTGGACGTATGTAATCCATACTAGAACTTAAACTTATACGGAGAAAGGCCCTACGGGGCCTTTCTTTTTGAGTAGTAAGTCGAATAACTTCTGCATAAATACTATAGAATAAGCAAGTAGGAAGTGATTAAATGCCATTAACAAGACCTAAATCCGCTCAGGTTAACTTTGATGTTACAAGTCTATCAGATCCATTAATACGCCTAAATAGTGGACAAAGTGGATCAAATGATAAAGATGCGGGTATAGTTTTAGAACGAGGTAGTGATACCAACGTTGCATTAATGTGGGACGAATCTGCGGATAGGTTTGTTGCAATTACTACTAGCGAAGATGGAACAACTAATGGTGATGTTACTATTGGCGGTTATGCAGATATACAAGCAAACGCATTTCATGGTGACGGTTCTAACTTAACAGGAATTACTTCAGGATTATTTACTGCAATTACAGATGGTGGAAAGTTAACTTCTACAGAAACCGGCAGTGGCGCTGGACCAATTATAGAATTAGATAGAAACAGTGCTTCTCCATTTAACGCAGATTACTTAGGACAATTAAAATTTAAAGGAAGAAATTCCACTGACCAAACTGTAATATATGGTAAAATTTCTGCAAAAGGCAGTGATGTTACAGATGGTTCAGAAGATGGTACTTTAGAATTTACAGTAATGAACAATGGGTCGCAAGACAACATTGTAAGAATTAACGAAAACGGATTATACATTAATGCAGGCGGAGATTTAAAATTTGAAGGTACAAATGGTAACTCTAACGAAACAACAGTTACAGTAACAGATCCGACAGCAGATAGAACAATTACATTACCTGATGCAACAGGCACAGTTGCTCTTACAAACAGTTTTACAAGATTTCACAGTGCAGTACAAACAGTAACAACAAGTGAAGCATCAACAAATGTTACAACTAGTGTTAATTACACATTCAGTGATTTATCCGATTCAATTCATTTTAACATCTATTTAAATAGAATGCTTTTAAGGCCCGCTGAATTCAGTGTGTCAGGATCAACATTAACGATAAATATTGGTATAATAGATACAGATGACCAATTAGAAGTTACAGGATTTAAAGTATAATGGCTAGACGTAGAAGAAAAATTAAAATTAATGGCGTGATGCGTCCAATGGAGGATCTAGTCTCATTAAAATCTTCAGAATTAGGTGGAGCATCGATAGAATCAAAAAGATGGCGTTATAAAAAGAATGGCGATATTGAATTCTTTAGTGAAGGTGCTGAAGGCGATGACGATATTATATTTGGCGGAGCAAAATCAGATTTAAGAAGATTAGAAGATATTGAAAGAAATATTTCTGTACTAGCAACTAAAACTATGGTTGCAAGTTCTATATCAGACTACGATTCTGAAGACGATACTTTTGATAATGTATTTGATAAAAAAGTAAGATTTAAAAATAGTTTAGTAAGATTTACAAATAACCATTTACATCTAGATGCCAATTGTACGGCAGACTTTAATGGTATTAAGTTAACAGAAGTTGGTACACCATCTGCTTCATCTGATGCGGCAACTAAAGGTTATGTAGATGATCTTATTGGCGGATCAAATGAAATTAGTGAACTAACAGACGTAACAATTAGTAGTGCAAGTACTGGACAAATTTTAAAATACAACGGCAGTGCTTGGGTTAATAGTGCTGAAGTAAATGAATTAAATGAACTAGCAGATTTGACAATATCAAATCCACAAACAGGGCACGTTATAAAATATAACGGAAGTGCTTGGGTAAACGGCGTCGGCGGAAGTGCAACAACTTATACTGCAAGTGCTGGTGCACCGAGCAGTCCATCAGATGGTGACGAATGGTATGATACTGATAATGGTAATTTTTACAAATATATTAATGACGGCACTACTAAACAGTGGGTAGAGTGGTCACCGGGACAAAGTGGACCAATGTTAGACGGTACAGTTGCAGTAACAGGTAACATACTACCAGATGCAAGTAATACAAGAGATTTAGGATCGTCGTCAAAATTATATGCGACAGTTCATGCTACATCATTCTCAGGAAAAGCATCATCGGCTCAATATGCTGACTTGGCTGAGATGTATGCAGGAGATAAAAATTACGAAGTAGGTACAGTAGTATCAGTTGGAGGAACACACGAAGTTACAGAGTGTAACAAATATGCTAGTTCACAATTAGCAGGTGTAGTTTCTGATAAACCGGCTTACTTAATGAATAAAGATATAGATGCAGAACACCCAGTTTGTGTAGGTTTTGTAGGAAGAGTTCCAGTTAAAGTTGTAGGACACATTGAAAAAGGTGACTTATTAACTACAAGTGAAATTTCAGGCAAAGCAACAAAATATAGTGGAAACTATAATCCAGGGTGTATTATTGGTTTGGCATTAAATAGTAATAAAGAAGGTGAAGGAGTAATAGAAGTATTACTTAAAAGGAGTTAATTATGGCGGCAGTTTTTCCAGGTAGTCCATCAGATGGAACAGTGGTAGTAGTAGGCGGAGTAAGTTTTGTATACAACTCAACTGAGTCAGTATGGAATCAGTTAAACACGGCAAATACATCTCCAACATTAACTAACGCACAACTAGACACAGGTGTTAGTGGTAGTGCAGTTAAAGATGAAGATGATATGGCATCTGATTCAAATGATCATCTTGCAACACAACAATCTATTAAAGCATATATTGATGCAGGAGCCCATGCAAGACCTCATGGAAGTACTACACAAATAATAGTTAAAAGTGTTGATAAAACATCAGCACACAGATACAACGGTTCAGGCTCGTCAAAGGGATACCTTGTAGATGGAATTATGTCACCGTATCTTATTTTTACTCCAGGAAGAACTTATCGTTTTGATACTTCTGATAGTAGTAATAATACTCACGCAATTAGATTTTTTTTAAAAGCAGATAAAACAACTGCATATACAACAAATGTAACACAAAATGGAACAGCCGGTCAAGCCGGAGCATATACAGAAATTACAGTTACAGATGATACACCAACTGTACTTCATTATCAATGTGAAAACCATGCATACATGGGTAACGCAATACAAATGAATACAAGAAACTTAACAGGTTTCACAATAGATTATAACAACCTATCTAACAAACCTACTATACCAACTTCATTAACTGATTTAAGTATTAGTGATGGATCTAGTAACATGGTTTTAAAAACAGATGGAAGTGGTAACTTTGGATTTACTTCTATTAGTTCTATTCAGTCAGCAGGTATATCTAATCTTATTGAAGATACAACACCACAACTAGGTGGACCGATAGACTTTAAATCATTGTCAAGTAATCCGTCAAGCGGTTTAGCGGCAGGACAAGTTTACTATAACAGTGGTACAAAAAAATTAATGTTATATGATGGCAGTAACTGGGTAGAAGTTTCGGGAAGTGCTAGTTCACAACCTTTCTTAACAAGACAAGTTATCACACATGGATTTGTTATGGGCGGTTACCAAAGTTCGAGTCCATGGAAAAACGTAAACACAATGGTTCATGCAACTGACGTTATGACTAATAATGGTGATGTAATGACCTATGCCGCGGCATATACTTCTGGTGTATGTACATTAACACATGGGTACCTTTGGAGTGCAGATGACACTTGGCCAGGGACTAGTGCGTCAACATCAAATTTCCATATGTCAACCTACAGTGGCAGTAATGGACCAAATATGAATTGGGGAAGAAACGATTGTGCCACACTATTTAAAGAACACGAAAAATGTTGGATTGTTGGCGGCGGTAGTGCAAATATAGATGTTATGAATCTATCAAACGCAACTATGTATACCGACCAAGGACAGGATTCATTAAGTGGTGATAATATGCAAGCCGGCTGTGCAAGTCACAGTGGTGAAAATTATGGTTATGTTTGGCAAGCCACAGATGATTGTAGAAAATTTGTTTGGTCAACATCGACACAAGTTACAATGACAACACCTTCAAACAAACCAGGTATTAACAGTCAGCAAAAAGGCTGGGCAGACAAACTAGGGTATGGTTATGCTGGCAACGAAGGAACATATAATGGCGGTAATAATGTAAGAGTTTGGAGTTATACTACAGAAGCAGTTACAACAACAGTTACCAAACCAATTACAAACTGCGGAGAAGAAAATTTAGATATGGGACAAGCACATCAGTATAGTATGGGTAATTATGATGGAGCCCAAAATAATAGAGGTTGGAAGTGGACATATGCAACTAACTCAGGAAGTGAACTAGGAAGTGGTTCAATAAGAACAGGCGTACCAGGCGGAAGCTCAGGGCACTGTGTTTGGAGAGCTTAATTATGTATATTTTATTTAAAATGAAAGCACAAAAAGAATTAGGACCTATACAAATATATGGCAGATTCCAATCGTACTGCGTCGGCTACATTCCAGATACACACGTTGATATTATACCCTATTTACATTTAGAGCCAACGATATTGACAGACACCGTTGCAAAAGCATGGTTACTAACACAAGGCTGGAAGGGTCATGTAAGCATTAGACCAGGTACACTTGAAGATGAGCAAATGGGGTTACATGAAAGTTCAGAACCCACAGGCGAAAAAGAAAAGTACACACTAACAACTGATGACGTTACAAATTGTACTGCTTTTATGAAAGCAGTTATGCGTAAACAATTAGATGAAATTTATGACCATAGATTACAAGCACTAAACATTAATGTTAGTAAATTAGAAGAAAGTACTTGGGAAAAACAGAAATCAGATTATATCAAATATACTAATAACAATTCAGCCAATGTTCCATTACTTGACGCACTAGCAACAAGTAGAGGAATTGAAAAAGCAGACATGGCAGTACTAATAAGACAAGCAATCAATAATTACGATGAGAAAGTTAGAACTTTACTAGCAAGTAAACAAGTCGTAGAAACAGAAATCAAAAATTGTGCAGACATCAGCGCCTGTTTTGTTTTAATGCACCAGAGATTCGAAATGACAATGCCAGTAGCATTACAAACAAGTACAGGGACGACGACTGCCGCACAATTTAATGTGTAGGCTAAATGTTCAGTATACCACTAAACCCTAAATTAAACAATCATCAAATACAACACTTTGTAGATTTTTGTATTAATCATCGAGAAGTAATTTATGACATTTACTTTACTTGCAGAATGCCTCCGTTTGAGCAAGATGCAATGGGTGATGTGTTTGCTTCTGACACAAATGAATTAATAAATGTAGCTCTTAAAGTACAAGAAGCAACAGATATATCAGTAAGTGCAACATTTAATAATATAGAAGTTAGACCTTCGCAAGAAAATTTAGATATTTGGATAAACAATTTTGACCAGTTATATGATGCTGGAGTAAGAAGTGTTACTATACCTCATACGCATTGGGTAGCAACAGGACAAATACAAAAAAAGTTTCCTGAACTTTTAATAAAAAATACAATTCTTAGACAAGTACAAACTGCTAAAGATGTTGCTGAATTAGGTAAACACGGATTCCGTTATGTAAACTTGCACAGAGATTTAATGCGAGATCACGAAAGTCTTGCTCGTATACGAAAAGCCGCTGATAGATATAATATGAAAATTTCTTTATTAGCAAATGAAGGTTGCCATGGCGGCTGTGCTATGATGCCAGAACATTTTCAATTTAATAATAGTAGAACAACTGGACCACAATATTTTAATGATCCAATAAGCCGTACTAGTTGTCAGAAATGGAATGTAGAAGATCCTAGTAGTCCACTTAAACGTGCAAACTTTCCACCATGGAAAGAAGACTGGTTAGAACTAGCAAAGTATGTTGATGTATTTAAAATGCATGGAAGAGAAAATATTGCACGTTTTTATGAAACTATGCGTATTATAGAACGTTATCATAATGACGAAGAAATACTATATGACGACTTTAATGTTTATTTAGAGGATACTAATTTAAAAGATAGACCAATAAATGCTTGGCGAAAAATAATAAAAACTTGTAAATTTGATTGTTGGGATTGTAATTTTTGTGACAAAGTATATGAAAGTAGATCCGGAAAACTTAATAATAGCAAGGCAATTACACTAGTAGAAGCATTAGTATCACACGAAAATAACGATTATTTAAACGAAATACAAGGATTAACTAGTACTAGAGTAAAAAAACTCTTGCATGAATTAGGAAAAGATAGTACAATGTATTTAGAAGTAGGTAGTGCTATGGGTTCTACTGCTATTAGTGTTTTAGATACAAATATTCCTGTAACTTGCGTAGATAATTGGAACGAAAATATCAATCCTGAGAGCGGTGATTTTACACTACCAACTAACAATAAAAAACAATTTGACACTAATACAAGTAGTTATAAAAATTTAAAAGTTTATAATGATGATATGCTTAATGTTGAATTAAAAGAAAAAGGATACGATTTATTCTTTTATGATGGGCCACATGATAAACTGTTAACTGCAAAAGCAGTTGAACATTTTAGTAAGTATTGGGCTGATGAAGCCATATTAATATTTGATGATGCTAATTGGCAAGGGGTAATTGAAGGAAGTAAACAAGGTGTACTAAACACAAACTATAAGATAGAATTTGAAAAAATGATCCTTAACAATATAGAAGATAAGACTAAATGGTGGAATGGATTATATGTAATGGCAGTTAAAAAAAATGAAAAAATTTAAAATATTACAAGCAGATGTTTTTGTAAAAGATAATATCGGTACAAAAGAACAACGTACTTCAATGATTGAATATGCACAAGACATAAAAAGACAAACAGACGAAAAACAGTTAAACTTTAGTAATAGAGGTTGTTGGCGACACGAGTTTGACTATCCTGATATACAATGGTTAGTAGAAGAACTTCGCTTATTATGTAATAGTGCAATAGAAACTTATGCAGTAGACGATCCGTTATATGGTGAAAAACTTAAACATTATGGACCACCAGAAGTTAGTTACTGGACAAACATAAATGAATTAGATAGTAAAAATGCCTTACACGATCATCGACTTCATCACTATGTAGCAGTTTATTACTTACAAGGAAAAGATACAGGTGATATTGTTTGGCATAATCCAATGAACTTAACAGAAAGTTGTCACCCACACGCACCGTTTACTAGTAGATACAGTATGTCTCCTGAAGACGGACAATTAATATTATGGCCCGCTTGGATGCCACATGAAACAGAAACAAACAAAAGTAATATGCAACGAATCAATGTTGCTTTTAATATTAGGTTTCAAACACCTAGATATATTGGAGGAAAATAAGATATGAAGTTTGATAGTTTAAAAGATTCAATGAAAGTTACAGGTAAAGACATAACAACTGATACCGATGAATTAACAGAAGATCAAAAAGATATAGTAGGTTATGCTATTAGCAGTAACTTTATTATGCCAGAGTTTAAAGCAAAGCACTTTGTTGGACACGCAAATATTACTCCGTACGGTGCAATGAAACAGTATTTAATGGAAATACAAAGTAGAGAATCCGGAATTAAATCACAAGAATATGAACTTGCAAAAATTGAACTAGCGATAGATGAGTTTGCAGATAAAAGAGATAACTCAACGGATGAGTTTGATAAACGTAGAGCACAAATTGAAATAGATTATGCAGAAGCAAGACGTGATGGCTTTGTAAGAAATTTAAGAGGGCAACGTGAAGAACGTTTAATGTATTTAAAATTAATTGACGAATTGTCTAATAGTGAATACGGTACATTAGAAGATGGAACAAAGTTAATTGATATATTTGACAATCCTGAAAAGCAAGAACAAGCAGAAAGAGAATACTGGATTAAACGTTTAGGTAAACAATCTGCTATGGATATGATTGCATACGGAAAAGTAGGAGTTGGAAACATGGATAGTTTAACAATGTTATCTTACGAAGACCAACAAAAAGCCATAGAACTTGCAAGTGATGTATTTGTTCATAATGAACGTAGACTACAACAAATAGTTCACAAAAGCAATCAACAAGCACAATTAGGTAATGCTTCAGAACTAACGGAACAGTTAAAAATTTCAGTACAAAAGGAAAAGAAAAATGATTGATCTGTTATTAAAAGGTCAAGTGTATTTGTTTTTAATTATATTTGTAATGATGATTGCAGGTATGGTTAAAGATAATAAATTATTTTCAGATGTTTTTACATTCTTTGCAAAAAATTTAAAAAGTAAAAAAGCAGTAGTGGCAGTAGTTAGTGCTATTACAGGACTATTACCGATCAAAGGACGGGTAACAGTGAGTGCTGGTATTTTAGATACTATAGCACCTCCAAAAGGATCTCCTGGGAGAGAAAAGTTTGGACCTATAGATTATGTGTCAACACATCATTATTATTTTTGGTCACCTATAGAAAAAACAGTAATACTACCAATGGCGGCACTTGGTTTAACATATGGGCAATTTATCGGAATGCTTTGGCCCTTGTTGGCAATTACAGTTATATTCATTTTGTCTTACTTAATCTGGGGTGTAAAAGAAAGTGACGTAGACATAAACGTTACAGACGGTGTAGTAAAAGTCAGTAGAATCACTAGGTATGTAATGCCTTATATTATAGGTGTTGGATCTGTAATTGCAGGTGTTAACTTTCTTTGGGTATTTGGTGCATTAACATTATATTACATGGTAGTAACACAAACATTTGACTTTAAAAAGTTATTAGGGTATGTTGATTGGAAATTACTTGCATGGGTGGCAGGCATCATTGTTGCGGCAAACTTCACAAGACAGTATACAAATGAGATCAAACAGTTTTTAGAAACAAGCGGAATTGATATTACAACATTATCGGGGTTTGTTATTTTATCCTTAGCAAGTTTTGGTGGTGCATTTGCATTAGGATCTAGTTCTAGGTTTGGTGCATTAACAGTTATTATGGCGTCAATATATGGAGTTCAGTACTTACCTTGGTTCTTTGCAGTAGACTTTGCAGGTTATATGTTAAGTCCTATGCATAAATGCGTAGCAATAGGAAAGATGTATTTTGGAACTAAATTGCGTTATTATATATCGATATTAGGTATTTGGGCCGGTTTAGTTGTAACAACTGCTGGATCATTATTATTATTAAACATATAAATATTACTATAGCAAAGGTAATATAATATGAAACTTCCATACTTTTCAGACGATTACGAAGGCGAATTCGTCATACATAATGTTGATTGGACCGACGGTGTAAAAACTGAAGATCGTGAATGGATTCCTAGAACAGTGATGAATGATGATCATAGAGGTTATGCAGTTATTGTTGGAAATGGAACTAGTAGAGTTAGAAAACAATTTAATTTATCTATGTTAGAAAATCACAGTGGCGGTTTACTAGCAAACAAAAGAATTCAAACTTATGGTTGTAATGCTTTGTATAGAGATATGAAAACAGATTTTCTAGTTTCTATTACTGAAGAAATAACAGATGAGATAGCAGAAAGTAAATTTTCAGAAACTAACATTGTTTATACAACTGCTAAAAATGTTGTAAAGTATCCAGGCAAGTTTCACTTAATACCACAGAATCTTAGTTACTACAATGCAGGAACAGTGGCAACATATTTGGCTTGTTTTGATAAGCACAAAGAAATTTACTTAATTGGATTCGATAATCAACCTGATGCTTCTATGACAAATAATGTTTATGCTGATACATCTTGTTATCCATCAGCAACAGATAAATCTCACCAAGAAAAGCAAATAGCTCATATGAAAGTAATGTTTGATAATTATCAAAATGTAAACTTTCATTGGGTAAATGATAATCCTGCTTACACTTTTCCAGATGATTGGAAGTGGTGTAAAAATGTAAAATATTTAGATTATAGACAGTTTATTAGTGACATTGATATAGGTGTCAATTTAAGATATAACTGGAAGTAGTTAAACTACAATTCTCCAATTTTTTGGAAGATACTCTCCCTCGAAACTTTTAAGCCATTGCGTACCAGTCCATTTGTATTGGATACTAGTAGTAGCATTTGTAACGTAACTTAAATCCGCGGTACCAGTTGCTTGAAAAGATATAATCCATTTACTTCCGTCCCACTGAATAATATCATTAGTTTTAGCAGTAAAGTCGTCGCCGTTATTTGCTTTCCAAAAATCTGGACCATCTGTATTACCAGCCGCACCTATGTCTTCTAATATTAAGTAACGATTTCCTGTAGTTTTTACAACAGATGTCGATGTTGCTTTTGAGGGTCGTATAATGGCATTTATTGCCGGTAAGGTGTTAGTGGGTATAGTGTCACTATCTACCGTTACAAGAAGGATATGAGGGTCTGCTGGGTGATATGCAACGGTTCCTACAACTTCAGAATCATTGTCTTGTATAAAACGTATTTGTGTAATACCTGGATTTATAGGACCGTACTGCTCTAATACTGCTCTCCAACTTGGCTTTTTTAAATTTTCTGAAGTAATTTTAGTTGTATCTAAAGTATCACTTATACTTTCTTTACTCTTATCAACAAGTTCAGCCTGTCCGTTTAAAAGTATAGCACCGTAGTTACCTGGAGTAACACCTAATCTTGTTCCCATAATTAAGTTATCATCTGATATTGAAGTTACTAGGTCTCCACTTCCGTCATATACACTATTAATAATTTTATGTATGACACCCATCTTTTTAACATTAGCAGGCATACTTAACCAAATTGGCATACTAAATTCTAGTGTTGCAATATCTATTTGGTCTTCGGTACCAACAGGAATACTTCTACTGCTAAAGTTTACGTTTTCTAATTGCACAAAACTTAAACTTGCCCAATCAACGTAGTTGTCTGTACTTTGTATTTCTAAAGCAGGATTGAACAAACATAATATTTGTTCTAGTATCTGTAATTTCATTTCAGTATTAGTTGTCCATATATCTAAGTTTAATCTTAAATCATAAGGAACAGGCATATGTCTTTCAACTGTAACTGCGTTACCTTGAGTACGACTATATGTTTTTGTACTTTCATTATATTTTCTTTGTCTTACATGAAGTTTGTCAACAAAGTTTGGCTCTTGTACACGTTCTCTACTGTAAGTCATACTGTTAATATACGTGGTCATTCTTGGAGCACTTAAAACTTTATTTTCAGATGCGTCTCTCATTACTTGAGCAACATTACGACTCATGTCGCCGTATGTTACTGGAATTTTAATTAAGTCTCTATTGCCACTAGCATCTGGAGAACCAACTTCTACTTGGAAGTTACTGAATAGTCTTACAAATTGTAGTAAGAATCTTCTAATCTGATTATCGTAAAAAAATTGTCTAGCCATTAGTCATCTGCCTCTGGTGTTAATGCATCTTTAAGTGTCTGCCTAACTTTTTTAGTTGTGCCGTCTTCGTCGACGTATGTACTAGTATTATTAATAAATCTATCTTTTTGTGTAGTTCCACTTCCGCCTGTTGTACTTGTACGAACTGCATCTTCAACTTTAACCCAACGTTTGCCGTCATATCTAAATAAACGATTTGGTTTATAATCTAATCTCAATACAAAGTCTCCTATACTTGCACCACTTGGGAAAGCAGTTGCAGGTGTAACAGGATAGCCATTTGGAGCCACGCCGTCACCTGTCATACTTCCAGTTCCAGTGTAACCTTCTTGACTAGGAGTTATAGGAATTTCGTCAGCAGTAACAAGTGTACTACTTGCTCCTACAGTTGTTGTATCTGCACTATCTTCTTCATTGTCAGCCGGAGTACCGTCTGGGTTTGTAGGTACAACAAAAAATGAACTTGTATCGTAACCACTTTTTGGAACATCTTTTTCTGCTTGTTCAATTATTGCAGTGTTAATTTCAATTTCTTGTTTGTATGTACTTAATAAATCTCTTAACTTATTATCACTTCCAGAAACATCTGAACCATCTTGTTTTTTGGCAGTTTGGTCAAATATTGATCTGTATTCTTGTGAGTCAACAAGTGGTGTACACTTAACTCTCCACAAGTGCGGATACCATGTTGGACTAAATCCTTCAGCGGCTCTGTTACCATCTTGTACAACATAATAACGTCTTAGTGCCGCCGGCAGTGCCGAGTCTAGCGGGTAAAAATCTCTCATATGAGGTAGTTCTAATACGTCACCATTAATAAGTTTTCTACCTAATCCTTCTAACATATCGTTCATATGGAACGTAATAAAAAGTGTATCATTTTGCAAAAATAAACCAAATTGTGTTAGATCAAAGTCTATATCTGCAACATTATAGATACCTCTTAACTCGTAAACTGACGTATCATACTTACGGTCTCTGTTCTCTAAAAACAGTAAATCTTGTATATTTTGTTCTGATTGTGTAGCATAACTAGGTTGTGATTTATCCGTGCCGTCGTTATTAGCCGTATCGGCACCTAGGAATTTATGAATGTTGACACCGGTACCACCGACAGTAAACATTTCACGAATCCTGTTGTCGAAAAAGTTGTAGTCTTGCCCTTTCTCGGGCTTCCACATGGATAATCTTGGCATTAGTTATAACCTCTTTGTAGTATTTATATAAATAATTTTCCTTACTAATATACCAAAAAAGGTTGACAAATTACTAAAACACTGTATATTTAATTATATTCGCATATATAAAGGCATACAGGAGAGTAAATTGGCTAAAGGAATGTCTATGAAATTACCACGCAGAAAGCCAGCAAAAGTCAGGTCACCACGTTTTGCTGACGAACAATACACTGGACCAGAGCCCGTATGGGAAGACTGGCAGTCATGGACTATTGAGAAGTTTCATAAAGAACGAACTAGAGTAAGCACATATTACAATCATTTTTACACATCAAAGGACTTAATTCCAAAAGTTCGTGAATGGATGAAAGCAAATGGATATAAAGCAGAAGATATAAAAGCCATTAATGCTATTGAAGTATGGAGAACTAGTATTACAGTTTGTGGATTATGTTGTGCATTTTTAAGAGGTATGCCAGACACCCATCCAAACTATGATGCATATTTAGAAACACTGCCAGGTGTTATGGGAGGACAAAGTTCAGCAGATGAATTTGTTCGAAAGATTATTGACGAGAATATTGTTTTAGGAAAAGTAGTTTTGAAAAAACGAGGATTTGAAGTAGAACAAAAAGTTAAACTAACAGGTGGACCAGTTTTAACAATTCAAGATAGGTTGAGAATTGCGGCACTAAATTTAACAGATGAAATAGAAGAAGGAATAGATGATGCTATTGCTGACCTACAAAAATTTGATTTAAAAAAGTTTAGTCCTTTAAGTATACTCCGTAAACAAGGATGTAAACCTGCCCATGCAAAAATTATTAGAGACCAATACAAAGATAACTTATCAGAGATGGAAGAGTTAATTGGCCCTAAAAAAGAAGACGACGAATGGTATGATCAACTTATAGAAGCATATAGTAATTTAACTCCAAAAGATAAAACTAAGATGCATGAAATTTATAAAGCAATTGACATGGCTTGTCAAATGTTAATTGAGCATGGTAAAGCAGAACGTAAGCCACGTAAAAAGAAACCAGTAGTAAAAGAAAAACTAGTTACTAAAATTAAGTATCAAAAAGAATTTGCAGACTATGGACTAGTTAGTATTCCTCCTATTGATATTATTGGCTCTAGTGAACTTTGGATTTATAATACAAAGACTCGTAAACTAGGAAGGTATATAGCAAACAATATAGACCCATCAGGACAAGAACGTGAAGGTAGTGGTTTAAGTATTAAAGGAACTACTATAACGGGCTTTAGTGATGAGAGTGTACAAAAGACCCTACGTAAGCCTAAAGAGCAACTAGCGACGTTTAAAAGTGCTGGAAAGATACAATTACGCAAGTATCTAGAAGAGATTAAAGCAGTAGACATTAAAATGAACGGTAGAATTAATGAACAGACAATCCTACTGAAAGTTGCTAAATAGTAGTAATAAGGAAGTATTCAATGGCGGATTTAGCAACAGAAAAAAATAAAGTATTCGATTATGTCAAGGCTAGTTTAGGCGGAGGCATGGTGGATGTTGAACTTGACCCTAATCATTACGAGATATCATTACAAAAATCGTTTGACGTTTATCGTCAAAAGAGTAGTAATGCTGTCGAGGAAAGTTACGGAATTTTAGAATTAGTTAAAGAACAACAAGAATATATCCTACCTGACCAAGTACAAACAGTCAGAGAAGTTTTTCGTAGAAGTACAGGCGGAACTGCAAGTGGTTCATTATTTGAACCATTCGAAGCAGGATACGTTAACACTTATCTACTACAAGCAGGTAGAATTGGCGGACTTGCTTCTTACGAAATGTTTTCTCAATACCAAGAATTAACGGCTAGAATGTTTGGTGGTTACATTAATTTTACATTTGAACCTGTAAGTAAAAAACTAACGATTGTTAGAAAAGTTCGTAATACAGGTGAAAATGTACTTCTTTGGTTATACAACGAAAAGCCAGACGTAACATTATTAACAGATAATCGTTGTAAAAGTTGGCTATATGACTACACACTTGCACGTTGTAAATATATGCTAGGTGAAGCAAGATCAAAATTCGCCACTATCGCTGGTCCACAAGGCGGTACATCACTTAACGGTGATGCCCTAAAGGCAGAGGCACAAACAGAGCTTGACAAACTCGAGCAAGACCTGTATAATTTAACAGACAGCCAAATGCCGATGACTTGGGTAATTGGCTAAACACTAACCACTAATAGGTAAATTATGATAATAGGAATATGCGGACTCATCGGGTCTGGAAAAGGTACAGTTGCCGACATACTAACGAAAGAGCATGGCTTTAAAAAGATAAGTTTTGCTGACTCGTTAAAAGACGGTGTATCAACTATATTCAACTGGGATCGTAAAATGCTTGAAGGTGACACTAAAGAGAGTAGAGATTGGAGAGAAAAACAAGATGATTTCTGGTCTAATGAAACTGGTAAAGAAATAACACCTAGGTTAGTTTTACAATTATTTGGTACAGAATGTATGCGTCAAGGATTCTTTGACGGTATTTGGGTAAGCCTTGTTAAACAAAAAATACTTGCAAATCCTGATAAAAATTGGGTAGTACCAGATGTACGTTTTCCAAACGAAGTTTCAACTATAAGTGAGTTAGGTGGAAAAGTATGGCAAGTACGAAGAGGTGAAAAACCTTTGTGGTGGGCAACGGCTATAGGTGTTAATCAGAATTATGACAGTATACAAAATAATGTACATTCGATGAGTGTAGTATTTCCTGATGTACACGAAAGTGAATGGCGTTGGGTTGATGAAGATAGAAAATTTGATACTATTATTGAAAATGATGCAACCTTAGAAGACCTTAAACGTCAGGTATTAGATCACCTTTCTTAGAGTTCCAACCTGAGTGTCCTAACTCAGATAAACAATTTAAACACACAGATTTAAGATTACTATGTTTGATGTTAATTAAGTTACCATCAATAAAATACACCTCTATCTGGTCATAGTACTTTGCGTTAAAACCACAATTTTCACATTGAGTTTTCTTTTTATATCCTGCTTTCGCCCATACTGTTAGTTTAGGTTTTCGTACAAAGTTGCGGTTGCAACTATCACACATACGACGGTAGTATACCTTTTCACCTTTTCTATAATTTATAGCACTAGGTTTCTTCTTACATTTAGCACAAATGGGTCTAGTTTTCATAATAATATTTATGACCGCTCTTTAAAGGTGATGTGATTCCTGGTGGCAAAAAGGCCCTTTTCCAAGTTTTTTACTAAATACTATAACAAACTTGTAATATGAATTACACGAATTATAATTATGCGAGGTAAAAAATTATGGCGCTAGTCTCACCAGGTATTGAGGTTAAAGTAGTAGACGAATCACAGTACGCCAGTACCGCAGTCGGTACTGTCCCTATGTTAGTTATTGCTACGGCTCAAGACAAGAAAGATCCCACAACAGGCGGAACAGCCAGTGGATCTGCAAAAATAAATGCAGAAAAAACTTATTTAATCGGCTCCCAAAGAGAACTTGTTTCTACTTTTGGCGAACCTACATTCTACAAAAGTACATCAGGTACTGCACTACACGGCTATGAATTAAACGAATATGGCTTAATGGCAGGTTACTCACTTTTAGGTGCAAGTAACAGAACATACGTTGTAAGAGCAGATGTTGATTTAGGAGAACTAGTAGGACAATCAGGAAGACCAACTGCTAGACCAGTTAACGGTACTCACTGGTTAGACACTAGTAAAACTAAATGGGGTATTTTTGAATGGAATGCAAGTACACAAACATTTACTAATAAAGTACCAACAGTTATTACTGATTCTACTAAAGTATCAGCCGGTGTACCAATTGCTTCAATTGGTAAAGCAGGTGACTACTCAGTTGACGCTACTACAACAAGTAATACTGTAGCAGTAAGAACTGCATCAGGTTGGAAAGCATTAGGAACAACTAATTGGCATACGTCAATTCCTTCAGTAACAGGTACAGTATCAAACGGAACTGTTTCAAACGGAGATAGCATCACAATTAACGGTGTTGCAGTTTCTTCAACTGGTACAACATTTACACAATTTGCGGCAGACATTAATGGTGCTTCAATTACAGGTGTAACTGCGGCATTAGTAAACGGTAAAATTGAAATTTATGGAGCCAGTACTGCGGCAAGCAATCAAATTGTTATTGCAAACGCAAGTGGTTCATTATTAACTGATGTAGGCTTAACAGCCGCAACAACAAACGTTATTAAAGTAGTTCAGGCACCTCACACTGAAGTACCGGAGTTTAAAACAGCAGATGCTGACGCGGCGCCAAGCGGCAGTGTTTGGATTAAAACAACTTCACCTAATAACGGAGCAAAGTTTGATGTAAGTTCTTACAGTACAACTTTAGCCAAGTTTGTTGCTAAAACAGTTAATGTATATCGAGGAGACAGATATGCATTATATGGTTTAGATTCAGTAGGTGGTGGTTTGAATATTGAAGCGGGTACAGTTTATGCACACGCATTTACAAATTCAAGCGGATTCACATTATATAAAGTATATGAAAGAAAAGTAAAAGGTGCAACTGTAGTTACAGGAACGGCAACAAGCCCAACTTACTCAGTTGGTAACGCATTTACAATAGGTGCTACAACTAAAGGTGCAAACACTGTAACAGTATACACGATTACTGCAACAGGAACAACAAATGCATCACTAGTTAATGACATCAATACTGCGGCAATACCTTACGTTTCTGCTACACATGATAGTACAGGAACACTTACTATAACACACTCATTAGGTGGAACAATGTCACTTGCAAATACAAGTGGTACACCTTTAGCAACTGCAGGATTTACAACTGCAAACACATACATTAGAGAAGGCTCAACTGCTGGAAACCTAGTAGCAAGTAACTGGCAACAGTTAGTTTATACTGCTGGCAACATAGAACCTTCAACTAACCCAGCAGAAGGTAGATTATGGTTCCACAATGTTACAGACGAAATTGACATTATGATCCATAATGGTACTACTTGGAAAGGTTACCAAAATGTAACAACTGATGCTAGAGGGTTTAACCTATCAAACACAAGTCCAAATGGTCCAATAGTTAGTGCAACTGCACCAACTCAACAGTCAGATGCGTCTGCACTAGTTTATGGAGACCTTTGGATTGATACAAGTGATTTAGAAAACTTCCCAATTATTAAAAGATGGGAACAAGTATCAAGTGAAGATGTGTGGGTTACAATAGATAACACAGACCAAACAAGTGAAGATGGCGTTTTATTCGCTGATGCACGTTACATGGGTGATACAACTACCGATGTAATTACAGGAACAGTTAAAACAGTTAAATCATTATTAACAAATGATGTAGTTGATTTAGACGTACCACTAGCATCTAACTACCCACGTGGTATGTTATTATTCAACACAAGACGTAGTTCTTACAATGTAAAAGAGTTTAAGAGAGATTACTTTAACTCAACAAACTTCCCAGGTAAAACATTACCAACGGAAAAAGATGCATGGGTAAGTAAAGCAGGTTTACAAAATGATGGTTCTCCATTCATGGGTAGACACGCAGTACGTCAAGTAGTTGTAGCGGCGATGAAGAGTGCAATAGATACAAGTGCAGAGTTACGTGAAGAGCAAAGAAACTTTAACGTAATGGCAACACCAGGTTACCCAGAATTAATGGCTAACATGGTTGCACTTAACAACGACAGACGTAACACCGGTTTTGTAATTGGTGAGACGCCATTTAGATTAGCGGCAAACAGTACTGATATTCAGAACTGGGCTACTAACACTAAACTAGCAACAGACAACAATGACGATGGATTAGTAACTGCTGATACTTACTTAGGTGTATTTTACCCAAGTGGTATTACAACAGACTTAGGTGGATCAAGTATTATGGTACCATCAAGTCATATGATGCTAAGAACATTAATTCGTTCAGATGATGCTAGTTATCCATGGTTTGCACCAGCAGGTACAAGACGTGGTGTTGTTGACAATGCAACAGGATTAGGTTACCTAGATAGTGCAACTGGTGAATTTACTAGTGTTGGAGTTAGAGAATCTTTAAGAGATACTTTATACGAAAACAGTATTAACCCAATTACATTCTTACCAGGTAACGGAGTACTAAACTACGGTAACAAAACTAGAACGGCTACTGCAAGTGCTTTAGATCGTATTAACGTTTCAAGACTTACGGCTTACATTCGTGAACGTTTAGCAGTTATAACAAAACCATTTGTGTTTGAACCTAACGATAAACTAACACGTGATGAAGTTAAGCAAGTAGTTGAATCATTAATGAATGATTTAGTTGCGAAACGTGGTCTATATGATTATGCGGTTGTTTGTGATGAAACAAATAACACTAATGATAGAATTGACCGTAATGAATTGTATATAGATATTGCTATTGAACCAGTTAAAGCGGTTGAATACATTTATATTCCAGTTCGTATCCAAAATACAGGCTCTATTTAAGTAGAGCCTTATTAGGAACAGGGTAAAATAAGCGACTAAATATTAATAAGAGCAGGAGCAAAAAATTATGTCAGTAAGTTCATTAAGCAAATTTACAGTACCTTTAGCGTCGGATCAATCCGCATCAGCTCAAGGGCTGTTAATGCCAAAATTAAAGTATCGCTTCAGAGTGAGTTTCGAAAACTTCGGTGTTTCAACTCCTAGAAGTGAACTAACAAAACAAGTTGTGGATTTCACTCGCCCTTCAGTTAACTTTGAAGAAGTGCCGATTGATATTTACAACAGTAAAGTTTATATCCAAGGAAAACACACTTGGGAGCAAGCCACAGTTAATATGCGTGATGATGCATCAGGTCAAGTTTCTAAACTAGTTGGAGAACAACTACAGAAACAATTCGATATGATGGAACAATCATCTGCGGCATCAGGTATTGATTACAAATTCATTACTAGATGTGAAGTATTAGATGGTGGTAACGGAGCAAGTACACCAAATACACTAGAAACTTGGGAATTATACGGTTGTATGATTACTAACGTTAACTACAACGACTTGAACTATGCAACTTCAGAACCAGCAACAGTTACAATGGCTATACGTTTTGATAACGCAGTTCAAACTCCATTAGGAGCAGGCGTAGGAACTACAGTGGCTAGAACTATTGGTGAGGTAGTGACAGGCTAATAATATCCAAATAGGAGTTACAACCCTGTGATTAATTCTTTTTTAAAAGCTCTTGCAACCGGTGATAATGTTCGCGATTTTAGACACGCATCGCGAACGTTCGTCGACGGGAATTACAGACTTTCACCCAAACATAAATTCCTCTTTCACGTGGTCTTTCAAGTCAACCCTGGACTTGGATTTTCATTTAGTGGAAGTGAGAACTTAGAAGCAAGTTTTTTAGTTAAAAATGTTGACTTGCCTAAGTATAACTTCGATGTGGTTGAACACAACCAATACAATAGAAAAAGATACCATCACAATAGAATTAATTATGGTCCTTGCAACATTGTCTTTCATGACGACAACAGTGATGTAATAAGAAATATGTGGTATGCCTACTATGCCTACTACAACAATGATCCACAATACGAATCAAGTGGCACATACAATTATAAAGACACTTATCTACCAATGATGGATAATGCTCGTCAATGGGGTTTAGACAGAAACACACAACCCTTTTTTAACGCAATAAAAATTTATAGTTTATATCAAAAGAAGTATACAGAGTATTGGTTAGTTAATCCAATAATTGAAACTTTTGATCATGACAATCACGATTATTCAGATAGTACTGGTATACTAGAACATAGAATGTCAGTAAGATTTGAAACAGTGAAATACAAATCAGGACTTATCGATGGAGATGGTCCACAAGGATTTGGTACAACACATTATGATAAAGCACCTAGCCCATTAACACCACAAGGTGGCGGAACAACAAGTATATTAGGCCCAGGCGGTTTAGTAGATGCAGTAGGTAGTATTGGAGCCGATTTAGCCGGTGGTAATATTGCAGGTGCAGTTGTTACAGGATTACGTGGAGCAGGAAACTTAAAAGGTGCTAACTTAAAAAGTATGTTAAAATCAGAACTTACAGGTGCGGCGATGAATGCCTTAAGAGGACAAAATCCAATTGGAGACTTTAGTTTTCCAAATAGTAAATCTTCACAAGGCAATCCTTTACCACAAGTGCCTAAAGTAAATGCAATTTCAACTGGAGCATCTAACAGATCTGTTACAAGTAATGGATCAACTGTTGGTATGGCACCTATTAGTTCCAAACTAGCCGCAATGGCAGGCGGTGCTGGTGCAAACTTACAAAGTCTTGTAAGTGGAGTTGGAGCAATGACAGGTGGAATTTCAAAGAATGTTCCAGCAAGTTTACAAAGTTTATTTGGTCCTGGTTTAAATAACATAAGTACTCATGTAAACTCAGCAGAATTTCAAAATCAGTTTAACTCTGATTTAGCTCAAGCTCAAAAAGAAATGGCAAACATTGACTTTAGTCAATTAAAACCTACAGGTGTTGGCGCTAACTTAACAACTAATCCACATATGGATCCGCCAAAACCAAGTTATAGTAATATTAGTAATAGTTCTAGTTACTATAAAAAAGGTGGATCGGAAATAACATAAAATGGCAACTAACTTACCAAAAAGCAATAAACCAAATGCTACTACTGAATTTTTTAATCAGTATGATGCACCAACTGACTCATCAGTTGTTAATGCTAACGAATATGATGCAGTTAGAGGTTTCTTTCTAAGAAAAACAAACGATAACGAAACTGTCGCTGACGGTTTAACAGGTACAGTCATGTCACTTTCCAACTTGCACAATGTATCGCCAATGGATTTAATTGACGACTTTACAGATTATGCATTAACAGATATTCAACAGGCATTAGTTTCATTAATAAATCAAACAAGAGCTAATACAAGTATTTTAGGTTTTAATAGAAACAAGACACCAAGTCAGACTATCGCCCGTAACATTTTGGTTTAATCGCCATGGCAAAATATGCTCAAGGGAAATATGTAGTCAAGAATCCAGAGAAGTATTCAGGTAATCGCACACCTAATTATAGAAGTAGTTGGGAGTGGGCATTTATGAACTTCTGTGATAATCATCCTGGTATAATACAATGGGCCAGTGAAGCAATAAAAATTCCTTACAAAAATCCTTTAACAGGTAAAAATACTATATATGTTCCAGACTTTCTTGTTGTTTACCAAGATAAACAAGGTAAAAAACGTGCTGAAGTTATTGAAGTAAAGCCTAAAAAAGAAACAACAATGGAAAATGCAGGTAGAAGTAGACAAGCACAGGCAAAAGTTATACTTAATTCTGCTAAATGGGAAGCGGCTAACAGGTGGTGTAAACAAAATTCACTGATATTTAGAATAGTAACCGAAGAAGACATATTCCATAGACCAAAGAAAAGATAAATAATTATAGTAGCATATAATTTATTGGAAGTAACATGACAAAAAAGTTAGAAGAATTATTAGATATGGCTCCGGCTAGAGAAGTAGAAGAAACTACTAGTAGTGAAGTAATCCCTACTCCGGAAGAAAAGCCACAACATACACCAGAAGATATACAACGAGCAATAGCAAAAGCAGATAAAATTGACGAAGCATTGCCAATGGTAAAAGATTTATCGCTAAATGATAAAGAAATGGATGAAATAGCCGTAACGGCTAAAGATACATTCCAGGATTTAATGGATTTAGGTATGAACGTAGAAGCCAGATATGCTGGTGAGATATTTAATACTGCGGCACGTTTATTAGATACGGCATTAAATGCCAAAGGTGCTAAAGTTGATCGTAAATTAAAAATGATACAATTACAACTCCAAAAAGCAAGGTTAGACCAAGTACAATCTAAACACGATAAAGATAATGGTGTACAAGAAGAGGGTGATGCAGTCATATTAGACCGTAATGCACTGTTGGAAAAACTGCTTTCAAAGGATAAATAATATAATATAAAGAAGGTGTAATACAACTATGAAAACATTTAAGCAATATTTAATGGAATCCACTAAAGAATACAAATTTCGTGTGAAGTACGCAGGTACTTTAACAGATGCACAATTGAATAGAGTTGAAATGGCACTTGGAAAGTACAATCTAAACGATATGTCTAAACCAAAAGTTACACCAATACAGGAACATCCTATGGATTTCCAAACAATGAAGAATTCAGAAGTTAGCATTATGGATATATCACTTACATACCCAACTACTGTTGATATGTTAAGAAACGAATTACAAGAGTACGCAGGTATACCTGGTTCTCATTTAATTGTAATGAATCCAAATGATCCTAACGAAGTATCTAGAGAAAAGAATCTAGAAGAACAAGATAAAGATTACGAAACAAAACTTGGAAGTGAGATCAAAGACGATATGGAGATCAAAGCAGAAGAGCATTTTGGCGACAAGTATAACGAAAACTTTTTAAAAGACCTAGCAAAAAATAAAGAAACTCCTGAAGTATCTTTAGCAAAAGCATACGCAGACGAAGTTGCAAAAGAAACAAAGAAAAAGGATTAGTATACTATGAGAGATATATTAGACGCATTAGAAGGCATTCATACTAACAAAAAGAAGCCTTTAAATATGGCAAAAGAATTAAACAAAAAGCCAGCAGTTATGAAAGCATTATCTCTTGAAGATGCAGACGTAGAAGAAGGCGTAAATGATGTAGATAAAATTCTTCAACTTACAAATGAACTTTACAATGAACTAGTTGATTTTCACAATGAAGAAACTGATGAGAACGTAGAAGATCTTGTTGGACACCTAGCAGAATTTAAGGCTAAACTTGAAGGTGATACAGGATCATTTTCAGAAGATAAATTTGACGGATACAAAATTCACCGTTTAGGTGAGTTACAGAAAAAAGTTGACGATGTTGCTAAAGATATTAGATTACTAGGCAAAACAGATTCAATGCCAGGTGCCACAGGCGCTGGTGACTTAACAGATCAACTTACTACAATGAATGATGCAATACAAATGTTGCAAGATGTCGTTGAAAGAGCAAACAGTATTGTACCTGATCCATTAAAAAATTACGATGGTACTCCGAAAACTGAAGAATCAGTTAACGAAGGCGGCGGACGTGATATGGATTGTGCTACCTGTGATGGCGATGGCAAAGACGGTGATGAAGACTGTAAAGTTTGTAAAGGTACCGGAGAAGCACAACCAACTGAAGAATCAGTTGAAGAAAATTTAGAAATGAAAAGCGAGGAGCAAAATATGGAAACAACCCAAAAAGACACAGTAGAAGTGGCTGTTGAAGATTTGGCGAGAGTATTGGAACTCGCTGGATTAGGCAAGGAAGTTATTAGTGCAGAAGCACAGGCTGAAGAGGCACAAGTAGAAGCACCAGTAGAGGCAACTAGCGAAGTTGAACTTGACGAGTATAGTAACTCTCCAGACGAAGATTACTTCGATGCAGACACACAACTAAACAAGATGTCAGGTGGACTAAACGGTCCTAAGAAACAATTTAAAAAAGAATATCCAGGTGATAATCCTTTAGCAGTAGATCTACAAGATAAACTGGCTAAGATGTTATCTGATATGTAATTCTTATCATGGCTGATAAGGCATTTGAAAACGAATTATTAGAATTAAAAAAATTAGCAGGGGTTGATTCATATTCTGGGTTGACCCCTTACTCATCTACAAATGAAAACTTTGGCAGTCTTGCTGATAAATTATCTAAAAAGCAAAAAGAAAAGAAAATAAAGCCAGGCACAGAAGCATGGTTTAGACTATGGTTCAGTAAGCCATGGTTGACTGGCGAGAAGCCCTACGATAATTAATACATAAATGTAGCCGAGTTGTAATAAACGGGCTTATACGACGTATTTAAGGGCCGTACAGTGTAATTAAACAATCCCCAATTAGTTTACCGATAAATACAATAGTAATATGTATATATAATACATATTAGAATAGGAGAAATCAATATGTTTAAATGGTTAAACAAAATTTTTGCAGTGAAACCTAAAGTTGAAGTAAAACAAAAACCTTTAGTGTTAGTACCTAGCAAAAAAGATCTATCAAAGATGACTAAGAAAGACTTAGAAGCATTAGGTAGAAGACACAAAATAGAGTTAGACAGACGATTAACAAAAGATAAACTTGTTAATGCACTACATAAACACATAAAAAGTCTAAACAATTAAGAGATAAAAAATGGTAAGCAAGAGCCTAGACGGTGTCTTAATTAAAAAGCCACACCAAAAGTTAAGATGGACTGAAGAAGAATTACTAGATTTTAAAGAATGTGCTGACCCTGATACAGGACCTGCGTATTTTTTAAACAAGTATTTTCATATTCAGCATCCTGTCGATGGCAAAATTATTTACAAGCCATACAAGTATCAAGAAACGTTAGTTAACAGTTACCATACTAATAGATTTAGTATTAATTTATTAAGTAGACAAATGGGTAAAACTACTACTGCGGCTGGATACTTGTTATGGTATGGTATGTTTGTACCGGATAGTACAATTTTAATTGCGGCTCACAAGTATGCAGGTGCTCAGGAAATTATGCAAAAAGTTAGATATGCATACGAACTTATGCCAGACCATATAAGAGCAGGAGTTACAAGTTACAACAAAGGCAGTATTGAATTCGAAAACGGAAGTAGAATTGTAGCCCAAGCAACTACAGAAAATACAGGACGTGGTATGAGTATTACGTTACTATATTGTGATGAGTTTGCATTTGTGCGACCAACTATTGCCAGAGAGTTTTGGACAAGTATATCACCTACACTAGCAACTGGTGGTAAAGCAATTATTACAAGTACACCTAACAGTGACGAAGATCAATTTTGGTTACTATGGACAGAAGCAAATAGGACTATAGATGAATATGGTCATCCGTTAAAAGGCGGAATAGGTATTAACGGATTCCATGGATTTAAAGCACTATGGCAAGAACATCCAGACAGAGATGAAGAATGGGCTAAAGAAGAATTAGGGCGTATTGGGGAAGAACGTTTTAAACGTGAGATGGATTGTGAACCAATTATATTTGATGAAACATTAATCAACGCAATACGTTTAGCAGAGATGGAAGGCAAAGACCCAATTGAAAGACAAGGACAAGTACGTTGGTTTAAAAAACCTAAAAAAGGAAACATATACTTAATAAGTTTAGATCCTAGTTTAGGAACTGGGGGCGACAATGCCGCAATACAAGTTATTGAGATGCCTTCATTAGAACAAGTAGCAGAATTTATGCACAACAAAACACCTATTGTACAACAAATAAAAATTATGAAAGAGATAGGTGAATATCTAGTGCAACAAATAGACGAGCCCAATGACGTTTACTACAGTGTGGAGAATAATACATTAGGTGAAGCCGCACTAGTTACAATACAAGAAATTGGAGAAGAGAATATACCTGGATATTTTATTAGTGAACCTAAAGGACATGGTAATTCAAAAAGATTTAGAAGGGGGTTTAATACTACACATAAATCTAAAATTTCAGCCTGTTCTAAGTTAAAAAGTTTAATTGAGTCTAAAAGATTAAAGATTAATAGCAGAAATTTAATATCAGAACTTAAATCCTTTGTTGCAGTAGGTAGCAGTTTCCAAGCAAGACCGGGTGAAACAGACGATTTAGTTATGTCTATGGTATTAGCAATCCGCATGAGTATGGTGTTAAAGAAGTATGATGCAGGAATAGACGAGCTTTTAAGCGATAATTTTGACGATATAGTAGAGCCGATGCCTACATTATTAATATAAAAAAGGTAAATAGTAATATGCAAATACATAATAAAGTAGCAAATGACTTATATGGCGTATTAGCCAAAAAATTTAATAAACTGACTATTGCAGATAGCCAGGCAGTAACCACTGTTGAGTCTAGTGAAGGTAGAATTTTTACACTAGAATACGGTGGAAGTGCTAAAAGTTATGGTAGTGTTACTGTAAATATCGTAGATCCTAGTTCTTTAGTAATATATTATAATAACAATATTACAGAAGATATGCGTTATGATGATAAAAAAGATTGGTATTCATTCTTAAAAGAATTAAGATTTTTTGCAAAAAGAAATTTAATGAGTTTTGACGTTCGTAACATTGGTAAGCAACAATTAGATAAAACTGATTATGCATATATCAAAGCAAATGATAACAGTTACGACAGTTCAGAAGTAACGTTTGAAAGCAAACTAACAGGTACATTAAAAACATCTTATCAAAGTTTTGGTGAGAATGTTCGTTTAATAATTAAGCATAAAAACCCTGTTGATGAAACTATTCGTGGTGCTCGTAGTAGACAAATACATTCTTTGTTTATTGAAAACGGAGAACACGGTAGATTTAAATTACCTTTCAAAAGTTTAATTGCCGGTAGAGCTATCGCACAACATATGACAAGCGAAGGTGCATATGACGATGAAATCGGACAACATATACATGAGTTAACTCAGGAAGCCTACGACTTACAAAGATTTGTTAAGGCATTTAAACGTGCAGATAATTTTGCAAATATAGAAGAAGCAACAAAAATTATTGAACAAGCACGTGAAAGATATAAAGGTATTAGAGAAACATTAAAAACTATCTCTAGACCCAAAGGATATCAGAGTTATGTAGAACAATATAGACCAACTGAAGATAATGTTGAACAAGCAGATTTAGAAGACATTAGAAGTAAGTTAGTCCGTATTCAAAAAGATAACATTGTAGATACAATACTGCCGAATTTGGCTAGAGGGATTAATAAAATGAAAGTACAAGAGAGTAATAAAGAATTGGCACACAATTTGGCAAAAGATCCAAGTGCTAAAATAGAATTACGTCCGCATCCAGAAGAAGATGCAGACATTAAAAATTATATTGACCATATTAAACAAATGGTTATTAGAAATCAAAAAACTTCTGAGAATCCACAAGATGGTATTGTTAGAAAAATTATTATGTCGTTAGCAAAACGTACAGTTGACGATGCACTTTCTTTACAGATAAGTGACTTAGGTTCTATGGATAATCCAGCAGATAAAAAAGCGGCTTACCAACTAGCATCTAAATACTTAAAAGGAAACGTAACTGAAATTCCAACTAAAAGAGATTTAAAAGCAAAATCGATGGAAGACCAGTATGAAGATTATATGGAAAACCTTTCAGAAGGTACTTGGGCAATCCCAGATACTGAAGAAGCAGTAGGTGAACTAGAAGGCTTAATGGCAGATGTACTACCCCTCGGTGCAGAAGGCGATAATGCAACAAGTTCAATTTACGGTATTATAGGTGACGACGAATTATTTGATGCTTTAGGTGATGCAGGCGACAAGAATCCAGAAGGTGATGCTCGTCCAATTATCTGTGCATGGGTAAAAGAAAATTTAGACGGATATGATATACCAGAAGATTTAAAAGGTAAAGTTCATGCAATTTGTCAAAAAGTTACAGGAGCCACTAATGAAGGTGCAGTCAAAAGAGCAATGGAAGATGATGCTGAAAGCATGAGCAAAGAACAGTTTATGAAAAAGCATGGTGGACCAAACGCAGACGATGAAGGCGCATCTGAATTCTACGACAACTATAATGGTGTAGATGAAGCAGACGTTCCAGAAGGAAATGAATTTACAGACGCTAGAAAAAAAGCAATCGATGACGGTAAAGACGAATTTGAAGTAGACGGTAAAAAATATAAAGTTACTGGTGATACATCAGATGAGAAAAAACAATCAGAAGGTTACGCAATGGCAGGCGCTAATGAACATTCACAAGATGAAGTTGACGAAATTGCAGACGCAATTAAATGGCGTGTTACTGCAAGTCCAGTTACATTAGATAACATACTTAAACATACAGATATGCAAACTTTATTAGCAACTATTGAAGATGTTGCTGAATTCCATGCACCAATGGAAGAACTTGGTTCAAGTGATATTAGTGCTATGGTTAAACAAGTAATGCAACAATTAGGTATGAAAGAAGAATACACTTTCAAAGGCGAAACAGTTGAGGAAGCACAAAGTCCGGCACAAAAAGCCGCTTTCCAAAAAATGCTTGACGCTAAAAAAGGTAAGAAAAAAGACGATAGTAAGGAAGAAGAAAAAGAAGATGTCAAAGAAGAAGACGCTTATGACGGAACTCCTGAAGAAGTTAAAAAACTAAAAGCAAAAGAAAAAGCCGAAAAAGAAGCAGAAGACAAGAAGAAAAATGAGTCAACTGAATCAACAGAATCAACAGATATAGTTGAAACACCGGCTGACCAGCATTTAGTAGACGAAATTTTATTCCTAGCAGGATTAAAATAAAACACATTTTAACGTAGTTGTTAACAGTTTAGATAAATAAAACTGTTAGCAACAAAACGTTAACTAATCAATAATTTTAAGTGCAATACTTAAAAAGCAAATTTTGATAAAAAAATTCCAAACGACAAAACAAGAGACTGAAAATGATATACTCAATTCTGGCTTTTTTATATAAAAACTCTCCAGACAATATTATCTACTCTTATTCTGTGTAATTGCACAGAGTTTTTAGTATGGGCTAACGGGTTGTAAAAGACCCAACATTAATGTAGTAAAACAAAGGAGAACATTTATGTTTAAAAGACTACTACTTTCAGCAATCCTATCCTTAGGTATTGTTTCTTCAGCATTCGCTGATTATACACTAATCGTTCCTCAAGCACCTGGTAAAGGTACTTCAGTATGGGGCGAAATTATTGCAAAAAACTTAGAAAAGTTTATTGGTGAACCAGTAGTGGTACGCCATATTCCAGGTGCTAGAGATATCCCTGGATTCAATAAGTTCCACAATGACCTACGTTTTGATGACAAAACGATTATGGTAGCACACGGTGGTAATGGTGTATCATATCTACTAGATAAAGTAGATTACGATTACTTTGATTATGAGCTAATTGGTTCAATGAATAATGATATCGTTTTAGGTAAACACGCAGGAGCAGATGAAAAATCAGGCACATGGACTATTGCAGGCGGATCAGGTTTCGAACCAGATGCGGCGGCAGTTGCTATGTTACTATGTGGACCACAAGGTAACAACACAATCGACGACTATTTAAAATGTTGGAGAGAACGTGTTATCTGGGTTAACGGTGTATCAGGCGGAGAAAAACGTCTTGGATTTAAAAACGGCGAATTTGATGTAGCACGTGAAAGTCCAGCGGCGTGGAAACGTTTCTACGAAGGTATCGAAGGTAATGAACTTTGGTTCACACACGGTATTCTAGATTTAGAAAACAACGTACAAATTGCAGACCCAAACTTTCCAAATACACAGTTTGAAGACTTGTATGAAGAGTTATGGGGCGAAGCACCAAAGGGTGATTTATATCAAGCATATAAACTTACTCGTAACTGGCGTGATGCAATTCAAAAATCACTTTGGATGAACAAAGGTAACCCTAATGCGGCAAAAGTTAAAGCGGCTGTAACTGAGATGATTAATGATCCGGTTGCAAGTGCAGAAATTTATGCTAAAACAGGTGTTTATCCTTGGATCCAAGATGGACCAAGTCTATTAGCGGCACTGAAATCTTTGATTACAGAAAAAGCTCTTAAAGATGCGGTTAAGTGGAATCAAGAAGCATACGGTTTCCCTTCAATCTATAAACCAGAACTTTTAAAGTAAGGTTTATAGTATGGATTATGTTATCTGGGCTTTAATCGGCACCATGTATGGAATGCTGGTTGGTATTATACCTATTGCAGGTGTAACTACCGCCCTGATAACTGTCTTTAGTATGGGAGCATATTTTATGGCTGACCCCTATTTGGGGTTAGTCTTTCTGACTGCTATCGTGGCAAGTTGTGCCAGTGCTGATAGTTATACAAGTATTCTTACTGGTATACCTGGTGCAAGTACAACAGCCGCCTGTGTTATTGACGGTTATCCTATGGCAAAGAAAGGTCAAGCCGCAAGAGCAATGGGTATTGCTATTACTGACTCTACATTTAATGGAGTTATATTCGCGGCACTAACTTTCTTTCTACTTCCTTACTATGGGAAGATTATAGTATTATTTGGACGTCCAGAGTTTCTGGGCTTCATGACAATGGCCCTAGCCTGTGTAGGTTTTGTGGCAAGTAAAAATGTATTTTTAAGTATCTGTGCAATCATATTTGGATTAGCAGTAGGTATGGTTGGAGAAGATGTTGTAAGTAATCCTAGACTAACATTTGGTTGGGAATATTTACAAAATGGAATTGGCATGGTAGTTTTACTATCAGGGCTATTTGGAGTCCCAGAATTATTAGATGGATTCAGAAGAAAATTAAAATCAGCGGCACCACCAATGGAAGGCAATTACTTTGAAGGCTTGAAAGAAGGCTTTGGGGATTGTAGAAAAAATTGGAAAGATATGGCCCGCGGAGGAATAATTGGTTTTGTTACTGGTTTACTACCAGGTGTAGGAGGAGCAGTAGGAGACTTTTTGGCGTATGGAGCCACAAAAGCCGCACATAAAGAAAAACAAGAGGTTCCATTCGGCTCAGGTAACCCAATTGGATTATTAGGTTGCGAAGGAGCCAACAATGCACAAAAAGTATCTAGTATGATACCTGCTTGTTTATTTGGTATACCAGCGGCACCATTTGCGGCTATGGTAATGGCAATTTGTATGTACTTTGGTATGGAAATTGGTACACCTAGTCTACTAGATGATTTACAGTTTACAAACAGTTTAGCATTTGGTTATATTTTTGGTACTATCGGTGTAGCATTATTAAGTATTTTCTTATACAAGTATATACTTAAAATCTTAGAAGTTCCTTTTTGGATTTATGCAACATTTATTTTAGCAGTAATTGTTTATGCAAATATGCAGTACACAGGTGGCTGGGAAGACTTGGCACTGTTAACAATTTTAAGTGCGATTGGATGTGTATGTAAACACTTTAATATTAGTAGACCAGCAATTCTTGTTGCATATGTTGTAGCATTTAAAATTGATGAATACTTTTGGGGAACATTACAATTATACGGATACAAACAATGGAAGCCAGGCTTAACTTCTATGGAAGGATTTAGATGGACTGAATTGTTTAATATTTACAATCATCCTATCTTTCTTATATGTATTGTAATTGCAATAGGTATATTTGTAAATAGTTTAGTAAGAAAAGATAAAGGATTGGATTATACATAAAATGAAACATCAAACTAATTGGAATAAAACTCTGCAACCTGCAGATGATTACGAAAGTAATTGGGATTGGACAGTTGCACACAGTGAATATCATTTCGATGATAATATTAAAGACAAAGAAGGTGAATGGTTTAAAGTTCTAGGACGATTTGACAATTCTTCCTTATGGCAAGACGAAACAGATAGATTAATCAAAGAATCAACAAAGGCAATTAATTGGCAAACAAGAAAGTTTTTTGGAGAATCTCCAAAAGAGTCACCAATGTTAAAGCAAGAAGAATATGATATTGCACAAGGCGGCGGCGACCCTAAAAAACTTATGTTAACTAATATGTTGGACGAGTTAGAAGATTACCCAGTACTAACTAAAATGAAAGAACATTTTGGAGTTATTGGAGATCAGAACGAATTTAAAGTCCGTTGTCACACTCAATTAACTGGACAGATGTTCAACTTGCATATGGATAAATTATGGGATCGTTGTATAGATGATCCAGAAAAAATATGCCGTATTACATTCTTCTTAGAAGACTGGAGGCCTGGTCAATTTTATATGTATGGTAATTGTGTGTATGAACGTTGGAAAGCCGGCGAAGCACATATATTTGATTGGCCCAATGTACCACACGCAACCGCCAACGCAAGTAATTTCGCAAGACCAAGTATTCAGATTACAGGATTAAAATCTGATAAAACACGAGAATTAATTGAGAACGGATCACGCGATACAGTATGGACACTAGACTAAGAAGTATAGTAAAAACTATTTCTTGGCGATTAACTGGTACACTACTAACATTTTTAATAAGTTGGGCTATACTAGGCGATATTGCTACAAGTAGTGCTATTGCTATAATACAATTAACATTTAATACTTTTGCATTTTATATACATGAACGTATATGGAATCTATTTAAATGGGGTAGAAATTGAAACCAATACTAACAATAATGACAGGACCACAAGGCAGTGGCAATCATCTATTCAGTAAAGCACTAGGACAAAATAGAAACATCTTTGCATGGCCCAGTTTACAGGAAAAGTATTGGGAAGGGCATGACTTAGAGCCTTTCGCAGAGTATTGGAAAAATCCGTTAAAACTAAATGAGTTTAATTGGAAACAAAGTTTTCATTTTGTAACAAGTATCAGTTGTCCTTATTTTGATGATGGTAAAGAAACTATTCCAAATTATAAAAAATTTGTAAAAGAAGCAAGTAAGTACGCAGAAGTACAATTTGTTATAATTGGTAGAGATAGCAATATTATAAAATTACAACAAGAACGTGTAAGGGGTAAACATACTACCTCTTATTTTACGAAAGAAGTAGGTAATCTAATTTCAAATTATAAAACAATTTTTGCAAGTCAGGAATTGTTATACCTATATAAGGTACACTATTTAAATTGGATAGAAAAAGAAATAGGCTTATTGCCTGTAGAAACTACTGTAAATGATAGTAAACTTTTAGAAATATTATTAAAAGATGCTAATACAAAATATATATCACAAGCAGAGTCGGAATTAGATAAAACAATAAAGTTAGCAAGTAGCCGTAAAGGTGCAATATGAAAAAACAAGTAAAAGAGTTATGGGTTTGGCCACCAGGTGCTAGTGGTAATTTTGTAATGACACACTACTATGGAGATGGTGAAATAAAACCTAATAACGAGTATCAAGTTAAAGGTCCAGTTAAATGGATACCAATGTTCTTTAACAAAGTTCATGCAAACCATTACTTAAAATTAGGACATACTATAAGACAAGATGTATATAGCAGTAACTTACAAAAATTACTTAATAGTACAGAAGAGAATTTATCTTGGCACTGGTTACCGATCTTCTTAAAAAAACATTTAGATATAAACGAAATACATTATATTTTACCTAAACCAGAAATACAATGGTATATTAGTTTTTTAACGTTACTTAAAAATACAACAATAAACACATACGATAACTTTGTAAACGACTTACTAGAACATAGTAATACAAAGTTGTTAGAGTACGAATACAAACAACGTATAGATGAAGTTAACAGTTTTAAAACAAATAAGACAAATATTATCGATTATGAAAGTTTATTTTTTAACTATGATGCAGAATTACTAGATAGATACAATCTAACTAAAGATGTGGTAGAGAAGTACACATATGACAATATAGAATTAATTAAACAGTTTATAAACAAAAATTTAAACGCAGAGCAACAAGCATATTTTATGTCACAGATAAGAAAGTTAGAAAAATGAAAATTTTAATATTTGGATTACCTGGAAGTGGTAAAACAACATTAGCAAAGCCTTTCGCAGAATTGATTGGTGCAATACATATTAACGCCGATGTAGTACGCACACAATATGATGATTGGGATTTTAGTCCTGAAGGAAGAATTAGACAAGCACAACGTATGAAACATTTAGCAGATGGCGTAGTAATGGCAGGTAAAATTGCAGTTGCTGATTTTATTTGTCCTACTATAGAAGCAAGAAAAGAATTTGCTCCAGACTATACAGTTTGGATGAATACTATTAAAGTGGGTAAGTATGAAGATACTAACAGAATGTTTGAGGATCCGGGTGAAGTTAATTACCATGTACGTGAATGGTTTACTGATACACACGCACAACTTGGGCAAGTCGTACAGAACTATATGTTAGTTAAACAAGGAAAACCCACGGAGAGGTTATAATGTTTGATTTGAAAAAGCCCACTGCACAAATGTTAGGCAGATGGCAACCATGGCACGACGGACACACTGAATTGTTTAAACGTGCATTAGCACAAACTGGGCAAGTTGCTATAATGGTTAGAGATGTCGAAGGTGTTGATGCTGGTATGGGAAATGATGATAATCCTTTTGATTTTACAACGATTGCACTAGGTATTAATGAGGTACTAGCAAAGCATGGATTTACAGTACAAAAAGAGTATATTGTAATGCAAGTCCCTAATATTGTTGATATAAGTTATGGTAGAGGCGTAGGTTATACGTTTACAGAACATGACTTAGGTAAAGAACTGCATAGTATTAGTGCTACTAAAATCCGTGCTAATATGCGAAAAAACGGCAAATTATAAAATAATTTAAAAAAGATTAGAAAAAAGGTTGACTTTGGATACCTTATACTGTATATTAATAATTAACAACTAGCACAAAAAGGCTTATAATCTTTTTGCGTTTGTGGCGGAACAACTCTTCGGCAGAGGGGTAACGCACACTAATTCTTTTTAGGCGCCCGAGTGGGTAGGTTTAAGAGGAGGTGGTTCTAGTAAATTTCATATCTAAACCTTGCAAAAAATAGATGTGATCTGCTATTAGAAAGTTGGGGGTGAGTTCACAGCAAGGCCCTCCGAACTGCTAGTTGTAACAATTATTTCAGATTCAGAAAAAAAGGTTGACTTTGAGTTCGAAGATAAGTATAATTGTTAGCAGTACATCAGGAAGGTGTACATATTGCTATCATAGGCAATAATTAATTAACTTAAATAGGCAAATAGAGAGGCATACATTATGGCAACATTGGCTGATATCCGTGCGAAACTACAAGCACAAGACACCCGCTCACAAGGCGGAAACCGCGGCGGCGACAACGCAATTTATCCACACTGGAATATAGCAGAAGGTACAAGTAGTACATTAAGGTTCCTTCCGGATTCCAATCCACAAAACACATTTTTCTGGGCCGAACGAGCAATGATTCGTTTACCGTTCCAAGGCATTAAAGGACAGGTTGATAGTAAACCTATTACTGTTCAAGTACCTTGTATGGAAATGTGGGAACCAGTAGGTTCATGTCCAATACTTACAGAAGTACGTCCATGGTTTAAAGATAGTTCTTTAGAAGACATGGGTCGTAAATATTGGAAAAAGAAATCTTACGTTTTTCAAGGAATTGTTCGTGATTCTGCACTAGATGAAGAAGCACCAGAAAATCCAATTCGTAGATTTATTATGGGACCACAACTGTTTAATATTATTAAAGCAAGTTTAATGGATCCTGATATGGAAGAATTACCTACTGATTATTCAAAAGGTATTGATTTCCGTGTTGTAAAAACTAGTAAAGGTGGATACGCAGATTATTCAACTTCTAACTGGGCAAGAAAAGAAACTGCTCTATCTGAAGATGAAACGAAAGCCATTGAAACTTACGGTCTTTATGACTTAAATGACTTTCTTCCTAAGAAACCGAGTGAAGCAGAACTAGGCATTATCAAACAAATGTTTGAAGATAGTGTTGATGGTAAGGCTTACGATTCGGAGAAGTACTCACAGTACTTCCGTCCTTCAGGAGTGCAATTACCAGATAATGGTAACAAAGCAAGTACAACAGTAACATCGGCACCAGCGGCAACGCCAACACCGACACCTACTGCAACTGAAACAACTCAGACATCTGCTCCGGCGGCTCCTGTTTCAGAACCTGCTAAAACTGAAGCAGTTGCAACACCTGTTGCATCAGCGACAGCAACGACAACTGCACCTGCTGAATCTGGACAACGTGCTGAAGATATTTTAGCAATGATTCGTTCAAGACAACAGTAATTAAAAATAATAGGGAGGCGGCTATAGTCGTCTCCTTTTTTTAAACGGAAAGAGAAAAAATATGGCAAAACCATTTGACGTGAGTAAATTTCGTAAAGATATTACGAAGAGTATTGATGGTTTAAGCATTGGCTTCAATGATCCGACTGATTGGATTTCAACAGGAAGTTATGCATTAAATTATCTAGTAAGTGGAGATTTTAACAAAGGTCTTCCATTAGGAAAAGTAAGTGTATTCGCAGGCGAATCCGGTGCAGGTAAAAGTTATTTTGCATCAGGGAACGTTATTAAATCTGCACAAGAACAAGGTGTATTTGTAGTACTAATTGATAGTGAAAATGCATTAGATGAAACTTGGTTAAAAGCATTAGGTGTAGATACAAGTGATAGTAAACTACTAAAATTAAGTATGGCAATGTTAGATGATGTTGCTAAAACTATTAGTACATTTATGAAAGATTATAGAGATATGCCAGACGGAGAACGTCCTAAGGTATTATTTGTAATTGATTCATTAGGAATGATGATGACACCAACTGAACTTAATCAGTTCGATGCAGGTGACATGAAAGGCGACATGGGTCGTAAAGCAAAAGCTCTTAAGGCATTAGTAACAAACTGTGTCAATATGTTTGGTAGTTATAATGTAGGGCTAGTAGCAACAAACCACACTTATCAATCGCAAGATATGTTTGATCCAGATGATAAAATATCAGGTGGACAAGGATTTATCTATGCAAGTAGTATTGTTATTGCTATGAAGAAACTTAAATTAAAAGAGGATCTTGACGGTAATAAAGTAAGTGATGTAAGAGGTATTAGAGCAGGATGTAAAGTAATGAAAACACGTTACTCTAAACCTTTTGAAGGTGTACAAGTTAAAATCCCATACGAAACAGGTATGGATCCATATAGTGGATTAGTTGACTTGTTTGAAAAAGCCGGTTTACTTAAGAAACAAGGTAACCGATTACAATATAAAGCAAAAGATGGGACAGAAGTTATTGAATTTCGTAAAAATTGGACAGGCGACAAACTTGACATTGTTATGAAAGATGTATCTTCTGGCGTAGTAGAAATATCCGAAACGGCGTCTGAAGACGAAGTACCGGAAGAATAAGGGGATTACATGGAAGAAGAAATGTTACCTGAAATTTGGAATGTATTAAAAGAATATATTCCAGCAAAAGATAGAACAACTGCGGCGGATCATTGGGTATCTGCGTTAGTTGACTTAGGTGTTAGTGACGAAGCATTAAAAGAATTAGGTAAAGAAGATACACATATTCGAGATGCAGTTAGTAATGCAATTCCTGAAGAGGAATTAGTTGATGACGAAGACCCTTACGGAGACGAATAATGAGTTGGTATGGTAAAGTAACACATGATTTATCTAAATTACCTGACTTTATTGCACACTTTGAGAAAGAACTCGAAGAAGCAAAAAGAGATGTAGGTATATATGGTATCGTAGAAAAAAGTATTCGTGCTTTACCAGGAGTAACTGAGCATCGCTTTAATCAACTTCAAGAAGTTGAAGCGGTGCTTAATTTCCTTAATATACAAATAAGAAAAATTCGTAGAAAACATTTTAAGAAATATCTAGAAGGATATCAAAGAGCATTAACAAGCCGTGATGCTGAAAAGTATGTTGACGGTGAAGATGAAGTTGTTGACTTTGAAACTTTAATCAACGAAGTTGCATTATTGCGTAATAAGTGGCTAGGTATAATGAAAGGACTAGATGCAAAACAATGGCAACTAGGACATATTGTTAAACTTAGAACAGCCGGAATGGAAGATGTATCATTATAAAACAAGTAAAGTAGCAGTAGAAACACTGTTTGAATACAATAAGTTTTCAAAAGAATATAATCAATATATACAATCTTTAACAGAAGAGTTAGAAGATTGTCCAGAGTGTGTACAGTTCAGACGTAAAAAGCATACATTGGATCAATTAGCAGATGACTTAAATAGAAGTTATAATAAAGTTAAAGCAGATATATTTGATACAAAAATAAAAAACACACAACGTCAGTTAGAAGATGTAAAAGCAGACTTTATGAAAGGAATGTTAAACGATGGATTTTCTATTAAGCAACCCAGCGAACTCTAGATTACATAGTTTAAATTTCTTAAACTTAATATATCAATATCCAGAATTAATGGAAAGTGTTGATAGTGTTTTAGATGTTGGCAGTAGAGATGGACATGATGCACATTGGTGGGCAACTACTGATGATGGAGACGACGATAATCCACAACCATTAAATATTAATGTTACTGCATTAGATAAAGATCCAAAATGGAACGAAGAGTTTGCACACGAAAATATAGTAAAATTAAAAAGCGACTGGGACAACAGTAACTTTGATAAAACATTTGATATTATATGGGCTCATAGTGTTTTACAAGAAGCAACTGACCCATTAAAATTCTTACACAAAATGAATAAATTTTGTTCTGAAGGAGGAGTACTTTGTTTAAGTTTTCCAACTACAGTGAATACATTCTATGGTGAACCTGATCATCGGGTTTACGAAAAAGCAACACATCAAATCACTATACCACACTTAATTCATATGTTAGTTCTAAGTGGATTTAATTGTAGAGATGGCTTTTTATACAAAGCACCTAACACTAATATTATCAATGCATTTGTATATAAAGATACTAACGAAGTTTACAATTACGGTGAAAAAACTTTGTTTGATTTAGTTAACTTTATGCCAGAACCATGCGAAAAGCAAATAGATAAATTTGGTTATATAACCAATAAAGGATTGTTACTTAAATGGCTAGATGGAACCATAATAGACTATTCAAATACCTAGAAACTCCCCCAAATACTGATAAGTATTAATATGAAGAAACTTGTGCTAGTAACGGGCGGATTTGACCCCTTACACGACGGACATATCTCTTATTTTATTGATGCCAAAAAACTCGGTGATAAACTGATTGTTGGGGTTAATAGTGATGAATGGCTTAGACATAAAAAAGGTAAAGAGTTTCAAAGTTTAGAAATACGTTCAAAAATTATTAAACATTTAGACATGGTCTCAGAAGTTATCCATTTTGACGACTCAGATGGCACTGCCTCCAATGCCATAGAACTCTTACTAAAAGAGTACCCGCATGATGAAATCGTTTTTGCCAATGGAGGAGACCGGGTAGAAGAATCAACACCTGAAGTTAAACAATTTGCATCTAAAGATAGAGTGTCGTTTAAATTTAATGTAGGTGACGAAAAGAAATATGGTTCTCGCGATTTCCTTGCTTCTTGGGTAAATGCAAAAACAGAAAGACCATGGGGATATTATAAAATTTTATATAGAGATGACGGAGTAAAGGTTAAAGAAATAGTTATACAACCTGGTAAATCTATGTCATATCAAAAACACAATCTTAGAAGTGAACTTTGGTTAGTTACTGAAGGCCCACTTGCTAATAATTGTGAACACCCAAGCGATCCTAGATTAATACATCAGCAAGTATTACAAAAACATGAATTCACAAACATAGAACCTGGTACTTGGCATCAGTTAAATAATCCTAGTAACGAAGATATAAAAGTAATCGAGATACAGTATGGAGAAAAATGTACTGAGGAAGATATAGAACGTAAAGATGAATAGTATCCAAACTGCACAATGTAAACACGGAAAGTTTTCTTACTTTACTAATGATACTATTATTGGTAAGAGTTTAGATATGTATGGTGAGTATTGTGAACAAGAGTTTACAATAATGGAACATATTGTTAGACCAACAGATTTTATTATAGATGTAGGAGCAAATATTGGTGTACATACTATATGGCTCAGTAAACACGCCTTTCAGGGTCGTGTAAGCTCGTTTGAACCAAATGAGTTTAGTAGGGAACTACTATTAAAAAATTTATATCTCAATAACTCTACTAACGTAACTGTATATAATAACGTAGTAGGAAATGGTATGTCTTCAGTTTTTATAAGTTCTTATAGTCCGCATATTCCAGGTAACTACGGAGAATGTAGTGTACTAGATAAAAGACCAGGCAATTACCACTCTGCACAAATGTTAACTATTGACCAATTAGATCCTGTAAAAGTTGACTTTATGAAAATAGATGTTGAAGGATATGAAATGGAAGTGATAAAAGGTGCAAGAAGTACAATAGAAAAATTCCGTCCTAGTATGTTAATTGAAGTAAATGACAGTTTACCGCATATAGATTTTTTATATAAAGAACTAGTACCAAAAGATTATCAACTGTATTGGTTACCTGTTAGAAATTATAATCCAAATAATTATAAAGGTAACAAAACTAATATCTTTATGAATAGTGGTGTTGTAAATATTATAGCCGCACATAAGGATAAAACCCACATAAAAACTTTAGATACATTATTAGCACCAGTAACGAGTGCAGACGACTCATATATAAAGATGCATAAAAGACGAACATTCTAGTTGACATTTGAATTAATAGACTGTATTATAATAGTTATATTAATAGGAGAATACAAATGGCAAACAATAAGTATGTAGTTCGGTATGTTATAGATGATGACCCACGCAGTCAAGAAGCAATCATGCTGGCGAGCTCAAAAGATGATGCACAACGCCAATTAGTTAACGAGTTTATTGATGTTAATTATGTACGAATACTTGATGTTTCTACAAAAACTGTTGAAGATACCCGGAAAAAAGCAGAATCTTTCTTTATATAATATAAGAAATTAATTAAAGCCTTGTTTATCAAGGCTTTTTTTATGACTAAAAAGGTTGACAGATAGAGCAAAGATGCTATTATAAAATAGTAAGTTAAATAAACAGGAGAAAATAAATGAATATATTACTTAAACAAGCAGTAGAACAAGTTACTGAAACAATGAAGCAAGACTATATTAATTGGTGTACTTCGAATGGTAAGAAAGATCTTTCAGGTTATCATAAAGAAGTTATTGATAATTGGAAAATTGAAATTAAAGAAGGTCAAAAGTACATTAAACTTATTAAAAAAGAACATAAGAGTTCATTTGGTGGCGGTAGTGTAAACGGCTTTATTGTTAAAACTCCTACTAAAGGCTTTGTAGAAGGTGATATGCTTAAGGCGGCTAGTTATAATATGCCAGCAACAAATTTTAAACGTGGTAATGTTTACGAAGATGCCAATAATGGTACAATAGCAAGGTGGACAGGAATTAGTTAATGGATTACGATTTTATCCAGCAGGCAAAAGAATTTGCCATTGAAGCACATAAAGGTCAAGTCCGTAAATATACGGGCTTACCTTATATTACTCACACTGAAGAAGTGGCAAAGATTGTCGAGTCTTATAACGGCAGTAAAGAAATGATAGCCGCGGCTTTGTTACATGATACAGTAGAAGATACAAATATTACTATAGAGAATATTAGACATAACTTTGGTAATTCAACTGCTGATATGGTTAATTGGTTAACAGATACAAGTAAGCCAGAAGATGGTAATCGTGAAGTTCGTAAAACCATTGACAGAGACCGATTAAGTCAAGCACCGGCGGCAGTGCAATTAATCAAAGCCGCTGATATGATTAGTAACGGTAAAGATATTAAAGTAAATGATCCAAGTTTTGCTAAAGTTTATATTTCAGAAATGAAGTTGTTATTAAATGCAATGACTAAAATACATATGATGGATATTTACAAAGAAGCACAAGGAGTAGTAAATGGATCATAGAACTGATGTACCAGAAAAAGTAATGGTGCATTGTACAGACAATGATAAGAAATGGGAAGGTACAGTCATACATCAACATGATGATATGGTTAAAGTTCTGCTAGAAGGTGTACCTCTTAACTTCAAAAGATACAAAGGCAAAGACTTATTTGTTGCAAATTTCAGTGGTATGGAATTAACGTTTTCTTTTAATGTTAAGAAAATGGGTGGAATATTTCTTTGAACTTTAGATTAGATTTACATGGATATACAGTGCATGATGCTTGGAGACAATTTAAAGCTCATACTGAAATATGTGAATTAAATGGCATTCGTAAATTTACAGTAATTACAGGACGAGGTAAAATATACGACGAATTGCCTAAATGGGCTGAAGCAATTCCTAGCATTTCTGAGGTATTAGTGCCTATGAGAGGGCCTGGATCTTACCAAATTGTGTTAAAAAAGAAGAAAATAGATCCAAAAATTTCAATTCAATCAAAAAACCCAATAAAATCAATGGTTAATATAGCACCTTTATTAAAAAAATGGGGTCTAAAAGGTTGACAGATAACAGAATGGTGTTATTATAATAATATAAGTTAAGTTAATAAACAGGAGATAAAAAACATGGCATATATTAATAAAGAAGACGTTAAAGCAATTAGAGTAGCATTAAAAAAAGCATATCCTAACATTAAGTTTAGTGTAAGAAAAGATCACCATTCAAGTGTACAAGTTACACTAGTATCAGGTGATATTGACTTTTATGATGGATCTTTAGATTTCTTTGACAGATACTCTCAGAAAATTGCACCATTTCCAGGTTCAGCACAAATTAATCATTATCATACAGATTATTATGGTATACATAAACCATTATTTGATAACCTACTTGAAATTATTAAAACTGCTCCAGTTAAAGGAGAAGGATATCATAAGAACAAAGGTTGGTTTGATGAGTCAGATATTATGACAGATTATTTCCATACTGCATATTATATCAATATTAGTGTTGGTAGTTGGAATAAGAATTATGAAACTACTAAACAAAAGGTGGCGGCATAAAAAAAA